>Ga0209050_1000095_pt1 | contig 242722 bp, 249 predicted proteins | sample Araplavi_mTSA_r2_FD_184276 | JGI IMG/M metagenome (GOLD analysis project Ga0209050, IMG submission 184276) | Arabidopsis root microbial communities from North Carolina, USA - plate scrape MF_Cvi_mTSA_r2 (SPAdes) (version 2) | ecosystem: Host-associated > Plants > Roots > Endosphere | place... | reverse complement strand
GGCGCACGGTGCGGGCGACCTGGTGGAAGCCGCCCGCGAGCGCCACGCGCTCGGCCTTGTCCTCCGAGGCCAGGGCGTCCTCCTGCAGGGCGCAGGCCAGCGCATGCCCACGCTCGGCCAGGTCGGCGAGCAGGCGGCTGTGGCGCTCGGTCATGTCCTGCAGGGACGTCATCAGAACATAACGGAAACATACACGCCCGCCAGGAGTCAAAGTTGTTCTTCACCTCCCCCGTCGCGGCGGCGACGGCCGGAGGTAAGGGTGCGAGACGGCCGACGCCCTGGAATGGATTCCGGGTCAAGCCCGGCCATGACGAGCTTTGGGGGGCGCCCTGGAGAGTTCAGCCCGCGACCGGCTTCACCTTGGCGGCCGCTTCCCTGGCCCGTTCGCGGGCCTGGTCCACATCGGCGGCGCGAGCGAGGGCGACGCCCATGCGGCGGCGTTCGAAGCTTTCGGGCTTGCCGAAGAGGCGGAGGTCGGCGCCGGGGACGCTGAGAGCCTCGGCGACGCCTTCGAAGGCGATGCCCCTGGCTTCCAGGCCGCCGTAGATCACCGCGCTGGCGCCCGGCTCGCGCTGGGTGACGTCGACGGGCAGGCCCAGGATGGCGCGGGCGTGGAGGGCGAACTCGGACTGGTATTGGGTGACCAGGGTGACGAGGCCGGTGTCGTGCGGGCGGGGGCTGACTTCCGAAAACCAGACCTCGTCGCCCTTCACGAACAGCTCGACGCCGAAGATGCCGAGGCCGCCCAGGGCGTCGGTGACCTTCGCCGCGATGTCGCGTGAGCGGGCCAGGGCCTTGTCGCTCATCGGCTGGGGCTGCCAGCTCTCGACATAGTCGCCCTTCACCTGGCGGTGGCCGATGGGGGCGCAGAAGCTGGTTTCGACCTTCCCATCCTTCAGGCTGCGGACGGTGAGCTGGGTGATCTCGAAGTCGAAGTCCACGCGGCCCTCGACGATCACGCGCGGCTGTTCGACCCGGCCGCCTTCCAGAGCGTATTTCCAGGCGGCCGGAATGGCGTCGGCGGTCTCGACGAAGGATTGGCCCTTGCCGGAGCTGCTCATCACCGGCTTCACGAAGCAGGGGAAGCCGGTGACCTTGGCGGCGGCCTCGGCCAGCTCGGCCTCGGTGGAGGCGAAGGCGTAGGCGCTGGTGGGCAGGCCCAACTCCTCGGCGGCCAGGCGGCGGATGCCTTCACGGTTCATGGTGAGCTGGGCGGCGCGGGCGGTGGGGATCACAGTGGCCAGGCCCGCGGCCTCGATGGCGGCCAGTTCGTCGGTGGCGATGGCCTCGATCTCGGGGACGATGAGGTGCGGCCGCTCCTGCTCGACGAGGGCGCGGAGCGCCTTGGCGTCGGTCATGGCGATGACGTGGGCGCGGTGGGCGACCTGCTGGGCCGGGGCGTCGGCGTAGCGGTCGACGGCGATGACTTCGCAGCCCAGGCGCTGGAGCTCGATCACGACCTCCTTGCCGAGCTCGCCCGAGCCCAGGAGCATCACCCGGACGGCGGTGGGGGAGAGGGGCGTGCCGAGGCGGAGATTCATCCTCTCCCCCCGCGAAGCGAGACGGGAGAGGGTAGGGAGAGGGGCGGCGCGACGTTGGCGAATGCCGCTCCCGGTCGGGCGAGGATCATCGGCTAGCTCTCCGGGCTGATACTGCTGAACCATCGGCGGGTCGTTCGATGCGGAGCCGCCCCTCTCCCTGCCCTCTCCCCGCACTTCGTGTCGGGGAGAGGAGATTTCTACAGCTTCGCCTTGGCCGCCGCCGCCACGCCTTCGGGGGTGATGCCGAAGTGGGCGTAGAGGGCCTTGTCCGTGCCGCTGGCGCCGAAGCCGGTCATGCCGACGAAGGCGCCATCGGTCCCGATGAAACGGTCCCAGCCCTGGCGGACGCCCGCTTCGACGGCGACGCGGACGGCGGTCTCGCCGATCAGGGTGGCCTGGTAGTCGGCCGGCTGGGCCTCGAACAGCTCGAAGCAGGGGACCGAGACGACCCGCGTGCCGATCCCGTCGGCTTCCAGCAGGTCGCGGGCGGCGAGGGCGATGGGGACTTCCGTGCCGGTGGCGAAGATGGTCACCTGGGCCGGCCCGCCCGCGCCCACAAGCTGGTAGGCGCCGCGGGCCGACTGGTTCTCGCCCGCGTCGCCGCGGACCCCGGCGGTCTTCTGGCGGCTCAGCGCCATGACCGACGGCGTGGTCTTCGCCTCGAGGGCCAGCTTCCAGCACTCGGCGGTCTCCACCGCGTCGGCCGGGCGGAAGACGTTGAGGTTGGGCATGGCGCGCAGGGACGCCAGGTGCTCCACCGGCTGGTGGGTCGGGCCGTCTTCGCCCAGGCCGATGGAGTCGTGGGTGCCGACGAAGATGGTGCGCACGCCCATCAGCGCCGACAGCCGGATCGCCGGGCGGGCATAGTCCGAGAACACCAGGAAGGTCCCGCCGTAGGGGATCGTCCCGCCGTGCAGCGCTAGGCCGTTCATCGCGGCGCTCATGCCGAACTCGCGCACGCCGTAGTTCACGTAGCGGCCGGCGTAGTCGGGGGCGTCGAAGATCGGGGTGTTCTTGACGTAGGTGTTGTTCGAGCCCGTGAGGTCGGCCGAGCCGCCGACCAACTCGGGGATCGAGCCGAAGATCTGCTCCAGCACCGCGCCGGAGTGCTGGCGGGTGGCGGCGGCGGGCTTCTCGGCGGCGGCCTTGGCGATGAAGGCGTCCAGGGCCTCGAAGGCGCCCTTGGGCAGGTCGCCGGCCATGGCGCGTTCGAACTCGGCCTTCAGCGGCGAGGCGTCCAGGCGGGCCTGCCAGGCCTTGCGGTCCTTGCCGCCGCGCTTGCCGGCCTTGCGCCAGGGCTTCAGCGCCTCGTCGGGCACGGTGAAGGCCTCATGGGGCCAGCCCAGGGCTTCGCGGGTCTTGGCGACCTCGTCCTTGCCCAGCGCCTTGCCGTGGACGTCGTGGGTGCCGGCGTAGGTGGGCGAGCCCTTGCCGATGATCGTCTTGCAGGCGATCAGCGAGGGCTTGTCCTGCTTCAGGGCCCAGGCGAGCGCCTTCCTGATGTCCTGCTCGTCGTGGCCGTCGATGCGCTTGGTGGCCCAGCCGGCCGCCTTGAAGCGGGCGATCTGGTCGGTGGCGTCCGAGATGCCGACGTGGCCGTCGATGGTGATGTCGTTGTCGTCCCACAGCACGGTCAGCCGGGAGAGCTTCAGGCGGCCGGCGATGCTGATCGCCTCGTGGCTGATGCCCTCCATCAGGCAGCCGTCGCCGGCCACGACCCAGGTGCGGTGGTCGACGAGGTCGGCGCCGAAGCGGGCGGCCATCTTGCGCTCGGCCATGGCCATGCCGACGGCGGTGGCCAGGCCCTGGCCCAGCGGGCCGGTGGTGGTCTCGACGCCCGGCGTGTGGCCGTACTCGGGGTGGCCCGGGGTGTTGGAGCCCAGTTTGCGGAAGTCGCGCAGGCTCTGCATCGGCACGGCCTTCACGCCGGTCAGGTGCAGCAGGCTGTAGAGCAGCATCGAGCCGTGGCCGGCCGAGAGCACGAAGCGGTCGCGGTCGGCCCAGTCGGTGGCCGTGGCGTCGTACTTCAGGAACTTTGTCCAGAGGACCGTCGCGACGTCGGCCATGCCCATCGGCATGCCGGGGTGCCCGGAGTTGGCCTGTTCGACCGCGTCCATCGAAAGCACGCGGATCGCGTCGGCCATCAGCTTGGTCGGTGCGGGCATCTGTCTCTTCGAGTCTCTCTGACGGGAATTGCGCGGCGGCCTCGCACGCGGGGGGCCGGGGGTCAAGAAATGGCCGTGGATTTCGCCAGACTCACTTGCAGTGGCTATAGATGGCCTGACGGCTTCGGAGGATCGCATGAGCGGCGGCGAGAGCGCCCTGGACCTGGCGGCCAAGCGGCTGGAGAACGCACTCCATGTGCTGGAGCAGCGGCTGTCGCAGCGCCTGAAGGCGGCCAGCGCCGACGCCGGCGGGCTGTTCGACCAGGACCGCTCGAACCTGGCCGCCGAACTCGACGCGTCCCGCGCCCGCGAGCGCGAGCTGGAGGAGGCCGGCGCCCAGGCCTCGGCCGCCCTCGGCCGCGCCATCCAGGAAATCAAGGCCGCCCTGAACGGCAAAGCCCCGGAGGCCTGACCATGGCCCAGATCAACGTCGACGTGAACGGCCGCCCCTATGCCGTGGGCTGCGAGGACGGGCAGGAGCATCACCTGCAGGAACTGGCCAAGCTGTTCGACCATCAGGTGCGCCAGATCAGCCAGGACATGGGCCAGCTGGGCGACACGCGGCTGTTCCTGATGGGCGGCCTGCTGCTGGCCGACGAGCTGCTGGACGCGAAGAACCGGCTGGCGGCGCTGCAGGTCGAGGTGGGCCGGCTGCAGGCCGACCGCTCGCGGATCGAGAGCAAGGCGGTGAGCGCGCTGGAAGGCGCGGCCGCGAAGATCGAGAAGCTGGCGGCCGAGGGGGCCTAGCGCGGGCGGGTCATCCGCTTCACCAGCGCGCCCAGCGCCGGGAACAGTTCGCGCTCTTCCGCCCGGCGATAGTCGTGGTCGGCCGGCAGGGCCTCGACCAGGCGGCGGTGCGCCTTGCCCAGGTTGTGGTAGGGCAGGCGCGGCATCAGGTGGTGCAGGGCGTGGTAGCGCAGGCCCACCGGCGCCCAGAGGAACGGCAGCAGCGCCGGCGGCGGCACGTTCACCGAGTCCAGGAACTGGTCCAGCGGGGCCATGACCTCGCCGTCGTTGTCCCAGCGGTGGGCGACGGCGGTGCGCAGCTGGTTCAGGAAGGTCATCAGGCTGAAGACCACGACGGCGGTGGCCAGGATGCGGACCGGCATGCCCCCCGCGACCGTCAGGCCGACCACGGCCCAGCACCAGAGCCAGGCGCCGATCTCCTGGGCGAGCCAGGGGGCGCTGTTCGCGCGGTCGAAGTCCTCGCGGGAGAAGTGGGTGTTGATCACCATCCCCGAGGCCTTGGCGACGGTGAAGCGGCGCACGGCCGGGATCACGAAGCCCAGCGGGGCCAGCACGCCGAAGCGCAGCAGCGTGCCGACGGGCGCCAGCAGGGCGATCCCCAGGAACACCGCCAGCTCGTGCAGGGGCCGGCGCGCCAGCGGATGGTACTCGGGATCGCGCGGGGTGCCGTAGCGGTCCTTGGCGTGGTGCAGGATGTGGACGCCCTCGTACAGCAGCGACGGCGTCAGCCATGGCACGCCGATCAGGACGTTCCAGGCGAAGTGGAAGCCCGGGATGTCGTCGCGGCGCAGGTGGGTCAGCTCGTGGATGAAGCTGATGCCCCGGTAGAGGCCGAGGATGCAGACGACGCCGGCGACCAGGGTCCAGGCCGTGGAGGCGGCGGCGGCGGCGACGCCGAAGCTGAGCCAGGTGACGATCGCGGTGACGGCCAGGTCCAGCCAGTAGACGCGCGGGCTCGGCCGCGTGAGGTCGCGGGCGATGTCGTTGGCCTGGCGGGCCAGGCTCTGTCCGGCGATGTCGGCGTGGGCGTTCAAGAGGCCCGATGTAAGGCCCCGGAGCCGAAGCCCCAAGCGCGAATCCTGTGGTGCGCCGCCCCGCCGCGCTTGAGACTGGGTCTGCGAAGGCCTACCTTGGTCGATGGCGGGTCCTGCTGCGGCTCTCGTCGAAGGCGACATATTCCAGCGACCTTAATTCACTCATAGGGAGCTGTCCCTGCCCCGGACCGTGGTCTTGGGCACACGGCGCCCACCTGGTCTATCCAGGTCGAGGGAATGAAACAGTCCTTCACGGCTCTTCGCGGCGCCGCCACCCTTCCCCGTCTCGCATCGCAAACTCCCCCAAGGGGGGAGCATCTGTCATGGTGGGGGCGTGACGGGGTCTCCTGACAGATCGGCGCCCGACAAGGCGGCTTTGAGGGCGCAGCTGCGCAGCCTGCGTCGGCGGCTGGCCGCCGAGGCGCCCGACGCGGGCGAGCGGGCGGCCGCCCAATGGCCCGGGCGCGAGGGGGCCGAGGCGTTCGCGCTCTACCATCCGGCCGGCTCCGAGATCGATCCGTCGCCGCTGCGCACGCGGTTCCCGGCGGGCAGCGTGGGCCTGCCGGTGGCCCAGGCGCGGGATGGGGCGCTGATCTTCCGCCGCCACATGCTGGGCCAGGCGCTGGTCCCGGACGCCCTGGGCATCCCGGCCCCACCGCTCAGCGCCGAGCCGATGCTGCCGGATGTGGTCTTCGCCCCTTTGCTGGCCTTCGACCGCCGCGGCGGACGGCTGGGGCAGGGCGGCGGCCACTACGACCGCACGATCGCGGCCCTGCGGCGGATGAAGCATGTCTTTGTCGTGGGCCTTGCCTATGCGGGGCAGGAACTGCCCGAGATTCCCATGGAGGCGCACGACCAGCGCCTGGATGCGATCCTGACCGAGACGGGCTACCAGGAATTCGGCTAAAGACGGCGAATGAGAATTGCGTTCTTTGGAGACGTGGTCGGGCGTTCGGGCCGCGAGGGCCTGGCCGAGCACCTGCCGGCGCTGCGCCGCCAGCTCCAGCTGGAATTCGTCATCGTCAACGCCGAGAACGCCGCCGCCGGCTTCGGCATCACCGAGAACACCGCCCGTGAACTGTTCGACGCCGGCGCCGACTGCCTGACCCTGGGCAACCACTCGTGGGATCAGAAGGAGGCGCTGACCTACATCGTGCGCGAGCCGCGCCTGATCCGGCCGGCGAACTATTCGGCGTTCTCCGACGTGCCGGGACGAGGCGCCAACCTGTTCGAGACGGCCGAGGGCAAACGCATCCTGGTGGTGAACGTGCTGGGCCGGGTGCACATGGACGCGCTGGACGATCCGTTCGCCGCCGTGGACAAGGCGATCGAGGCCTCGCCGCTGGGGATGGTGGCCGATGCGGTGGTGGTGGACGTCCACGCCGAGGCCACGTCGGAAAAGATGGCGATGGGCCACTTCTGCGACGGCCGGGCCAGCCTGGTGATCGGCACGCACACCCACGTGCCGACCGCCGACGCCCAGATCCTGCCGGGCGGCACCGCCTACCAGACCGACGCGGGCGCCTGCGCCGACTACGACAGTGTGATCGGCAACCAGAAGGAGGAGCCGCTGCGGCGGTTCACCACCCGTATCTCCGGCGGCCGCTACAAGCCCGCCGAGGGGCCGGCCACGGTGTGCGGCGTCTTCGTCGAGACCGACGCGCGCACGGGCCTCGCCCGCCGCATCGAACCCATCCGCATCGGGGGCCGGCTGTCGCAGACGGTGCCCAGCCTGGAGACGGTGGCGGGGTAGCCGCGGCGCGAGCCATTCAGCAGCCGGGGCGCGTCAGCGCCGCTTTCAATTGTCCACGGAGTTCACCGATGGGCACGGATTGGCTCGGCGCTGTCCGTGCAATGCGTGTCATCCGTTGTTTCAGGAAGGCAGCGCCTGCGGCGCGCGGTGGCGTGGATCGCTACCGCGCCGCTTCGGCCCGCTGCAGCAGGTCGACGTTGGCCTGTTCCAGGGGCGAGAGGGCCACCTCGGCGGCGGTGGGGCGATACCAGGGATAGCGGCTGAAGTGGGCGGCGAGGTCCGGGCTTTTGAAGATGCGGCCGTGGCGGGCGTAGATCTCGTTGCGGGCGATGCGGAGCTGGGCCTTGTCGAGGTCGGCGACGTCCTCGGGCGTCAGCGGGCGGACGCTGGAATCGGTCAGCAGGAAGTCGTCGCTGGAGATGGGCGCGGGTGACGGCGTCGGGGCCGGTGGCGCGGGCTGCGGCGCGGGGCCGGGGTTCACGATAGGGTCGGGCCGCGGCTGCGGCTGTGGGGCTGGGGCCTGCTGGCGCGTCAGGACGAGGCCGATCACCGCCACGGCCAGCACGGCGGCGACGGCGATCAGCGCCACGGGCTGGCGCTGGGCCGGCGCGGGTGGCTTCGGCACGGGCTTCGGCGGTGGCATGGGCGTCGGCCGCGCCCCGGGCTCGGCGCCCTCGCCGCAGAGGGTCTTCAGGCTGGAGCGCACGCGCCGCCACTCGGGATGGTCGGGGGCGCCGTCCCAGGCCTGCAGCGGCGCGAACTGGATCTGGCTGAACGGCAGCGGCGGGATCGTGTCCTGCACCGACACCTGGATCAGCTTCTGCTGCGAGCGGGCGAGGTCGGCCTCGGCGCGCACCCACTCCGACTGGGCGGCCGCGGGCGACCAGATGACGATGACGGCCTTGGCCGCCCGGAACTTCTCCTCGATCAGCGAGGCGTAGGCCTTGTGGGCGGGGATGTCGTGGTCCCACCAGACGGAATAGCCGTCGGCCTCCAGCGCCCGGGCCACGGTGGCGGCCATCGGCTCCTGCTCCCGCCCGTAGGAAATGACGACGTCGACCATGCTCGCCCCCTCGTGGCGGGGAGACTTAGCACGGCTGAGCGTGGCGGCGATGGGCCTCCTCTCCCTGCCCTCTCCCCTCCCACTTCGTGCGGGGGAGAGGACGTCAGGCCGCGGCTTCGTCGTCGGACTTGGCGGCGACAGGCCGGGCCGCGACCACCTCGGCGATGGCGGCGATCAGGGCGGCGGGCTGGACGGGCTTGTGCTGGAGGGCGTCGAAGCCCAGGGCCTTCAGGCGGCCTTCCTCGCCCGGCATGGCGTCGGCGGTCAGCGCGACCACCGGGATGTCGGCGCGGCCGACCTGGCCGTCGCGCAGGCGGCCCACGGCCTCGATGCCGTCCATGTTGGGCATGTGGACGTCCATGAGGACCACGTCGAAGGCCTCGATGCGCAGGCGCTCCAGGGCCTGGGCGCCGTCGGAGACGGTCTGCACGTCGGCGCCGGCGGCCTCCAGGATGGCGCGGGCCACGGCCTGGTTGATGGGGTTGTCGTCGGCCACCAGCACGCGGAGCGCCGGCAGGTCGTCGGGGTCGCTGGCCTCGGCGGCGGCCGGCTCGGCCTCGGGCAGGGGCAGCCAGACGCGGAAGGTGGAGCCGTCGCCGGGGGCGCTCTCCACGCGGATCTCGCCGCCCATCATCGAGCTCAGCTTGCGGCAGATGGCCAGGCCCAGGCCCGTGCCGCCGAACTTGCGCGCCGTCGAGGCCTCGGCCTGGGCGTAGGGGCGGAAGAGGTTGGCCTGCTGCTCCAGCGTCATGCCGATGCCGGTGTCGGCCACCAGGATCTCGACGCCGCCGTCGCCGTCGGCGGCCGGCGCGGCGCGCAGGGTCAGGGTGACCGCGCCGGTCTCGGTGAACTTCAGCGCGTTGGAGAGCAGGTTCAGCACCACCTGGCGCACGCGGGTCTCGTCGCCCAGCACCAGGGCGGGCAGGCCGGGTTCGGCCTCGCAGGTGAGCGCCAGGCCCTTGGAGGCGGCGATCTCGGACCACAGCTCGACGGCCTGGTCGCCCAGGGCCTTCAGGTCGAACGCGCCGACCTCCAGGTCCATGCGGCCGGCCTCGATCTTCGAGATGTCGAGCACGTCGTTGAGGATGGCGAGCAGGCCGTCGCCCGAGCGCAGGATGGTGTCGACATAGCCCTGCTGGCGCGGGTCGAGCTGGGTGCGCTGGAGGGCGCGGGCCATGCCCAGCACGCCGTTCAGGGGCGTGCGCAGCTCGTGGCTCATCATGGCGAGGAAGGCCGACTTGGCGTCGTTGGCGGCCTCCGCCGTGTGCTGGGCCTCGGCGAGCGCGGCGGCGGTGCGCATGTTGGCCCGGGCGCTGGCGGCGACGTAGGTCAGCAGCATGCCGAGGCCGGCGGTCAGCACGATCAGCGGCGCGCCGGTGTAGCCGCCGAAGCCGACGGGCAGGGCGAACCACAGCACGGCGGGCGTGAGCCCGACGGCGACCAGCGCGATCGGCGAGCGGAACGAGAAGCCCTGGGCGTGCACCATGGCGCCGGCCAGGATGGCCATGGCGGCAAGGTGGAATGGCTCCTGGCCCTCGCGCCAGAAGAGGACGGCGAGCGACGACCAGACCAGGCTGGTGAAGAACATAGAGACCAGGTAGCCGACCCGCTGGCGGCGGCTCATGGGCTCGCCGCGGCCGATGGGGCCGGTGGCCAGGCGCGTGCAGCCCTCCGCGGCGCCGAACGCCAGGAACCAGCCGACGCCGACCTGGGCGCCGTACATGAAGGTGGTCAGCAGGAAGACGCCGAAGCCGATGCAGGCGCGCGCGACGAAAACCTGGCGCGCCGAGGCGGCCACGGCGTCCAGACGCGCATCAAGGAGGCTTTTCGCCTTCGTGATCACTACAGCACGATCCCCAATTGACGAGGTCTGCCGAGCCCCCCGGTGCGGCAGCCTGTCGCAGCACTCTGCCCGCGAAACATGAACGGACCCTTGTTTTGGCGAAGCCTGTTACGCGGTTCGCTCATTTTGGGTGACGGCCACCCGGGGTAAGGTCCAGGTTACGGACCGCAGGGGAGATCAGATGCTGGCCAAGTTCCTCGTGAGGATGGTGTTCGCCGCCCTGGGCCTATGGGTGGCGTCGATGATCGTGCCGGGCGTGCACATCTCGAACACCGGGACCCTGATCGTCGCCGCCCTGCTGTTGGGGGTGGTGAACGCCCTGGTCCGGCCGATCGTGTTCATCCTGACCCTGCCGCTGACGATCGTCACCCTGGGGCTGTTCCTGCTGGTGGTGAACGCCGCGATGATCGGCCTGGTGGCCATGCTCCTGGGCGGCTTCACCGTGAACGGCCTGATCCCCGGCGTGCTGGCCGCCATCGTCACGGGCGTGGCCAGCTGGATCGGCGGCATGGCGATCCGGGACGACCGGCGCTAGGCGCAGGGCGGGGCGTCGCCGAAGCTGGCCACGTAGTCGGCGAAGGGTTTCATGCCGAGGGCGGCGCGGCGGGCGTCGATCCCAGCCGGGTCCTCGATGGGCAGGGGGACCCACTTGCCGCCCTTGCAGATCATCTGCGAGCCGTAGCGCTGGGGCCGGCCCTCACTGTTCGCGAGGCGGTCGTACATCAGGGCGAATTCGCCGCCCTGGATCTCCCCCTTGGCGACCAGGGGCTCCAGCACCGGCACGAAGCGGCGCCAGAGGTCGGGGTTGCCATGCTGGACGATCAGGAAAGCGGCGTGCGACGCCTCGCGCCCATACTTGCTGGCCGTGAACCAGCCCTCGGGCGGGACCATCTCCAGGAGCGCCTTCTGGTTCGCCAGGTCGACGGCCAGGATCTGCTGCCAGGCCGCGGTCATGGCGTTGCGACGTTCGGCGGCGGGGATCCTGGTGGGGTCGATCTCTCCCAGGCCGGCGCGGGCGGCCTGCTCCAACTCGCCCATCCGCACCAGTTTCTCGGCGTCGTCCTTCGGCGGCGGCAGCGCGTCCTGTTTCGCGCGGGCCTCGGCGATGGCGGCGGCCACGGGCGCGATGAGGATCCGGACCTCGGGCGAGATGTCGGTCGGCGCCGCCATGATCTGGGCGGCGACCCCCTGGGCCAGCAGCGCGGCGATGAGCATGGCGGTCCCCCTCGAAACGCGCCCGAGACGCCAGGGCCACGCTTGCCTCGGGTAGTGACGGGATTTCGGCGCAATGTCGCGATGAGTCGATGACCGCCTTTCCGTTCCCACTGCATGGGAAAGGAAAGAAAAAGGGCGGGACCTTTCGATCCCGCCCTTCGTCATTCGTAGAGGCTTGGAGCGCTGGACTAGAAGTCCATGTCGCCCATGCCGCCCATGCCGCCGCCCGGCATGCCGCCGGCGCCGCCGCCGCCCTTCTTGGGGGCTTCGACGATCGCGGCTTCCGTGGTGATCAGCAGGCCGGCCACCGAGGCGGCGTCCTGCAGGGCGGTGCGGACGACCTTGGCCGGGTCGATGACGCCGGCCTGCACCAGGTCGACGTACTCTTCGGTCTGGGCGTTGAAGCCGAAGGTGGCGCTGCCGTTTTCCAGGACCTTGCCGACCACGATCGAGCCTTCGACGCCGGCGTTCTCGGCGATCTGACGGATCGGGGCCTGCAGGGCGCGGCGAACGATGGCCACGCCGGCTTCCTGGTCGTCGTTGTCACCCTTGAAGCCGTCCAGCACGCGGCTGGCCTTCAGCAGGGCGACGCCGCCGCCGGGGACGATGCCTTCTTCCACCGCAGCGCGGGTGGCGTTCAGGGCGTCGTCGACGCGGTCCTTCTTTTCCTTCACTTCGACTTCGGTCGCGCCGCCGACGCGGATGACCGCAACGCCGCCGGCCAGCTTGGCCAGGCGTTCTTGCAGCTTTTCCTTGTCGTAGTCGGACGTGGTGTCCTCGACCTGCTTCTTGATCTGGGCGATGCGGCCTTCGATGTCGGCCTTGTCGCCCGTGCCGTCGACGATCGTGGTGTCGTCCTTGGTGATCGTGACCTTCTTGGCCTTGCCCAGCATGTCGAGCGTGACCGACTCGAGCTTGATGCCCAGGTCTTCCGAGATCAGCTGGCCGCCGGTCAGGATGGCGATGTCTTCCAGCATGGCCTTGCGGCGGTCGCCGAAGCCCGGAGCCTTGACCGCCGCGACGCGCAGGCCGCCGCGCAGCTTGTTGACCACCAGGGTGGCCAGCGCTTCGCCTTCGACGTCTTCAGCGATGATCAGGAGCGGGCGGCCCGACTGCACCACGGCTTCCAGGACCGGCAGCAGCGGCTGCAGGGTGGAGAGCTTCTTTTCGAAGAGCAGGATGAGCGGCTCTTCGAGGTCGGCCTCCATCTTCTCGGCGTTGGTGATGAAGTACGGCGACAGGTAGCCGCGGTCGAACTGCATGCCCTCGACGACGTCGAGTTCGGTCTCGGCGGTCTTGGCTTCCTCGACGGTGATGACACCCTCGTTGCCGACCTTTTCCATGGCGCGGGCGATCATCTCGCCGACTTCGGTGTCGCCGTTGGCCGAGATGGTGCCGACCTGGGCGATTTCCGAGTTGGCCGAGACCTTCTTGGCGTTCGCCTTGATCTCTTCGACGACCTTGGCGACCGCCTTGTCGACGCCGCGCTTCAGGTCCATCGGGTTCATGCCGGCGGCGACCGACTTCAGGCCCTCGACGACGATGGCTTGCGCCAGGACCGTGGCGGTCGTGGTGCCGTCACCGGCCTTGTCGTTGGTCTTGGAGGCGACTTCGCGGATCAGCTGGGCGCCCAGGTTCTCGAACTTGTCGGCCAGTTCGATTTCCTTGGCGACCGAGACGCCGTCCTTGGTCGAGCGCGGAGCGCCGAAGGACTTCTCGATGACCACGTTGCGGCCCTTGGGGCCCAGGGTCACCTTCACCGCGTTGGCGAGGGTGTTGACGCCGCGCAGCATCTTGTCGCGCGCGTCGGAAGCGAAATAGACGTCTTTGGCAGCCATAGCTGACTCTCTTTCCTAGAAAATTCGTGGGGGAAGCTGCTGGGGGCCTCGCTTAGGAGACGACGCCCAGGATGTCGCTTTCCTTCATGATCAGCAGGTCCTGACCGTCGAGCTTGACCTCGGTGCCGGACCACTTGCCGAACAGGATGCGGTCGCCGGCCTTGACGTCCAGCGGCTGGACCTTGCCGGACTCGTCACGGGCGCCGGGGCCGGTGGCGATCACTTCGCCTTCCTGCGGCTTTTCCTTCGCGGTGTCGGGGATGATGATCCCGCCCTTGGTCTTTTCCTCTTCCTCGACGCGCTTGACGAGGACGCGATCTCCCAGGGGACGAAACGCCATGTGTGTTCTCTCTCTTCCGTACGGAACGGTGCATTTTCCAGCGACGGTGGCCGGGGGTCGGACGTGGCTGTTAGCAGTCCCAACCCCTGAGTGCCAACGTCGGTGGGGGAGTTAGGAACAGCCTCGGGAGGAGTCAAGGCGAACGTGCGAAAAGCGCCGTCCGGGCTTGGTTTTCCGGCCCGCGCACCTAGTCTCTGATACGCGTCAGTTGGGAGGCCTCTCATGGGACTGCAAGCGGTGCTGGAGACGGTCGTCCGCGAGGGCGACCTTACGCTCAAGCTGCCCGGCGGGCGGTCGCTGCGCCTGGGCGACGGCTCGGGCCCGCCGCTGGTGGCGCGGATCACCAGCGCGGCCTGGGCGGCGCGGATCGCGGCCTATCCGGGGCTGGGCGTCGGCGAGGCCTATATGGACGGTGGGCTGGTCCTGGAGCAGGGCGAGATCGCCGAGTTCATCGACCTGGTCGGCGCCAACGCGAAGAACAAGCCGCGCAAGAAGCGCAATCGCCTGCAGCTGTGGCTGCGCGAGCGGAAGGTGGAGGCCAATGCGCGCCGCCAGGCGAAGGCGAACGTGGCCCACCACTACGACCTGTCGAACGACCTCTACCGGCGCTTCCTCGACGACGACATGCAGTACAGCTGCGCCTATTTCGCCCGGCCCGACATGACGCTGGAGGAGGCCCAGCTCGCCAAGAAGCGGCACATCGCGGCCAAGCTGGCGATCGCGCCCGGCATGAAGGTGCTGGACATCGGCTGCGGCTGGGGCGGCATGGCCATGACCCTGGCCGAGGAGACAGGGGCCGAGGTGGACGGCGTGACGCTGTCGGTCGAGCAGCTGGCCGTGGCCAAGCAGCGGGCCGAGGCCAGGGGGCTGGCGGGCCGCGCGCGCTTCTCGCTCACCGACTACCGCGATGTGACGGAGACCTACGACCGGATCGTCTCGGTGGGCATGTTCGAGCACGTGGGCCGGCCGAACTACCAGGAGTACTTCGACGGCGTGGCGCGCCTGCTGAAGGACGACGGGGTGGCGCTGATCCACGCGATCGGGCGGCCCGAGATCGGGGTCACCAACGCCTGGGTGGCCAAGTACATCTTCCCGGGGGGCTACAGCCCGGCGCTCTCCGAGGTGCTGCCGGCCATCGAGCGGGCGGGGCTGATGGTCACCGACATCGAGATTTTGCGCCTGCACTACGCCGAGACGATCAAGCACTGGCGCCAGCGGTTCGCCGCGGTGCGCGGCGAGATCGCCGAGCTCTACGACGAGCGGTTCTGCCGGATGTGGGAGTTCTATCTCGGGATCGCCGAGCAGAGTTTCCGGGCGCGCAGGCAGTTCAACTGGCAGATCCAGCTCGCCAAGCGGGTCGACGCCCTGCCGATCACCCGCGACTACATGGGCGACGCCGAGCGGGCGCTGAACAGCCCGGCGAAGCGCGTCGCATGACGCCATCGAAATGTCTGGAGGCGGCCAAAATCCGCCGCTAGGGTCGGCGCCGAACGCTTGTTTGGAGAGAGACCGCCCATGCGCCGCGCCTTCGCGCTTGCCGCCGCCCTGTCGCTGATCGCCGGGGCCGCCTCGGCTGAGAAGTGGACCAAGTACGCCGACGGCGAGAACGGCACCGAGTGGTCGTACGACGGCGACTATTCCTACAAGGACAAGGACTCCAACCGGCTGGTCGTCATGAAGGCGATCTCCAAGCCCTCGGCCAACATCGCGCCGGGCGGCCCGGACAAGGGCGTCGGCTTCGTCGAGGCCCTGGACTGCAAGGCGGGCAACTCGCTGCGCATGGGTTCGTACAAGCCCTCGACCGGCCTGACGATGGACGAAGGCTGGCGCAAGACGCAGGCCAAGCCCGCCGACAAGGCCCTGGTCGCCGCGGTCTGCCCGCACATCGACCACGTGCCGGTGAAATAGGGCGATGGCCGGCGCGGTCCTCGACCACGTCAGCCTGAAGGTCGCGGACTACCGGCGCGCCGAGGCGTTCTACGACGTCGCCCTGGCGCCGCTGGGCCTGACGCGCCTGTTCGGCGACGGCGAGACCTACGCCGGCTACGGCGCCGAACGGCCGTTCTTCTGGATCGGCAGCGACGGCCGCAGCGGCTATGCCCATGTGGCGTTCGCCGTCGCGGACCGCGCGAGCGTCGATGCGTTCCATGCGACGGCGCTGGCCGCCGGCGGGCGGGACAACGGCGCGCCGGGCCTGCGCGAGCACTACCATCCGACCTACTACGGTGCGTTCGTGCTCGATCCGGACGGCCACAACATCGAGGCGGTCTGCCACGCTCCGGCGTGAGCATTCCCTCCCAGGTAATCGACCCGCCGCGGCGGACGGGGGAGTTTCGGGGCGTCAACACGCTCAAGGAGCTCACCCATGACCGCCGTCCGCTCGACCTTCCTGCGCACCGTCATCGCCCTGGACGCCGCCGCGTGCGGCGTGATGGGCGCGGCCTTCGCCTTCGACGCCGGCTGGCTGGCCGGGCCGCTGGGCCTGTCGCCCGCGCTGATGCAGCCCATCGGCTGGTTCCTGCTGCCCTATGCCGCCTTCCTGGCCTTCCTCGCCGCGCGGCCGTCCCTGCCGCGGGCCGGCGTGTGGGCGCTGGTGGCCTTCAATGCGCTCTGGGCCGTGGAGAGCGTGGCCCTGGTGACCCTCGACTGGGTCCAGCCCACCGACCTCGGCCTCGCGGTGCTGGTCGGCCAGGCCGTGGCCGCCCTGATCGTCGCCGACCTCCAGTTCGTCGCGCTCCGCAAGGCGCGCCGCGAAGCCGCCGTCGCCTGACGGCGTTCCTCCCCGGAAGCGGCCGCCGCGTCCGAGAGGGCGCGGCGGTCTGCTGTTTGACGGGCTCCCGGACGCCGCCCGCGAAAGCGGAAGGGCCGCGTTGCGAAGTTTGCAATTCGAATGATTGAAACAGTTGTTTGATTTTCTCGGAAAGTGGGTCAAAGGTGGCGTGACAGAATGGCTCAGGGAGTGACCCGATGAACATCGCCGCCGAACGGCCCCAATCCAGCTTCGGCCTCAGCCCGCAGGACGACCTCAACGACCTGCGCATGTCGGACAAGGCGCTGCCGCTCTACAACAAGGTGAAGGAGTTCATCAAAGAGGTGGCCGAGCCGGCTTCCGAGGAATGGCACCGCCTGGGCGAAGGCCGTCCGGACGTCTGGCAATACGCCCCCGGCCAGCTGGAAGTGCTGGAAGCCGCGAAGGAAAAGGCCAAGGCCGCCGGCCTGTGGAACTTCTTCCTGCCCGACGCCGAGACGGGCGAGGGCCTGTCGAACCTGGACTACGCCTACATCGCGGTCGAGCTGGGCAAGGTGCGCCTCGCCTCCGAGATCATGAACTGCGCCGCCCCCGACACCGGCAACATGGAAGTGCTGGAGCGCGTCGGCACGCCCGAGCAGAAGAAGCAATGGCTGGAGCCCCTGCTGCAGGGGAAGATCCGTTCGGCCTACTGCATGACCGAGCTGAACACCGCTTCGTCCGACGCCAAGAACATCGACACCCGCGCCGTGCGCGTGGGCGACGAGTACATCATCAACGGAGAGAAGCACTACATCTCGGGCGCCGGCAGCCCGCGCTGCAAGGTCATGATCTGCATGGTCCGGACCGGCGGCGAGAACGACCCGCCGCACCTGCAGCAGTCGCAGATCCTGGTGCCGCTGCCCTGCGAGGGCGTCGAGATCGTGGGCGGCCAGCAGGTGTTCGGCGACCCCGACGCGCCGCACGGCCACATGCACATCCGCTTCAACAACGCCCGCGTGCCGGCCTCGAACATGCTGCTGGGCGAAGGCCGCGGCTTCGAGATCAGCCAGCTTCGCCTGGGCCCGGGCCGTATCCACCACTGCATGCGCGCCATCGGCTCGGCCGAGAAGGCGCTGGACCTGATGGTCACCCGCGGCATGACCCGCGTGGCCTTCGGCAAGCCGATCATCCAGCTGGGCGGCAACCTCGAGATCGTCAGCCGCGCACGGATCGAGATCGAGGCCATGCGCCTGATGGTGCTGAAGGCCGCCAAGGCCATGGACGTGCTGGGCAACCGCGAGGCCCGCATCTGGATCCACATGGTCAAGGCCATGGTGCCCGAGCGCGTCTGCAAGATCATCGACCAGGCGATCCAGATGCACGGCGCACTGGGCGTGTCGCAGCACACGCCGCTGGCCCGCATGTACGCCAACACCCGGACGCTGCGCATCGCCGACGGCCCGGACGAGGTGCACCACATGGTGGTCGGCCGCAACGAGCTGCACCAGTACCGCGAACAGCCCGCCGACGCGTCGATGGCGGCGGTGTTCCGGAACTAGACCGATCTTCTTCCCTAGCGGGACGGACGAGGGGTCGTACGGAGCCATCCGTGCGGCCCTTCTTCGTTTCCTCCTCTCCCCCCACACGAAGTGGGAGGGGAGAGGGTAGGGAGAGGGGCGGCGCTGGCGTCTCGGCCAGCAGGATAGTTCAGCCGTGATCCTCGCTGAAGCGGGAGTGGGAGGTTAGAGACAGAGTCGCCCCTCTCCCCACCCTTTCCCCCCGGGGCTGCGCCTCGGGGGAGAGGAGGCCGCCGGCGGCCGGAGCGGCGAGGTGGCGCGTAGCCATTTCCGGAGCTTGGGTGTAAGCGAACGGCGATCCGTCATGGACACGCCATTCGAGATACCTTGCCCGGCTGAGGCCGTGGCCTTCGGAGCGCTCGCCCCCGGGCTCGCAGCGCCCGCTCCGTCCCGCGCGCGACGCGCAGCTGACCTGCGATCGGAGGCGGCCTGTGTCCGCCTTCCGGGGCGGGTCGCAACTCCGGAGGACTACCATGAACCTGATTGCAGCCGCCTTCGTGGTCTGCATGGCCTTCATAACGGCCACGCTCTCGGGCGTGTTCGGGATGGCGGGCGGCCTCGTCCTGATGGGCGCCCTGGCCTTCGTCCTGCCCGTGCAGGCGGCCTTCGTCACCCACGGCATATTGCAGCTGGTCGCCAACGGCTGGCGCTCGATACTCCATCGTAAGTACGTCCGCTGGGACATCGTGGGCTGGTACGCCCTGGCCTCGCTGATCGCGGGCCTGGCGGTGGCCTTCCTCAGCTTCACGCCGTCGAAGCCGCTGCTGTTCCTGCTGCTGGGCCTGGTGCCCGGCCTGACCTGGCTGCCGCAGAAGTGGATCAACCTCGACGCCGCCAAGCCTGCGCAAGCCTTCCTGTCGGGGCTGTCGGTGACCGGCCTGAACCTGACCGCCGGCGTGGCGGGGCCGCTGCTCGACATCTTCTTCGTGCGCACCGAGCTGACCCGCCACGCCATCGTGGCGACCAAGGCGGCGACCCAGGTGTTCGCCCACCTGGCCAAGATCCTGGTCTACGGCGCGCCGCTGTTCGCCGGCGCCAGCGTCGGCATGCCGCCAGTGTGGGTGTTCGTGCTGGCGATCCCGCTGTCCATGGCCGGGACGGCGGTGGGCGGGCTGATCCTGAACCGGATGAGCGACGTGAACTTCAAGCGCTGGACCCGCTGGATCGTCACCGGCGTGGGCGTGACCTACCTCGTCCAGGCGGCGCAGCTGATGCTGGCGGGGTAGGCGGACGTCTTCGTGCAAAAAAGAAGCCGGGCCAAATTGGCCCGGCTGGGGAAGTCATTAGGGAGGAAACGCCCAGGAATGGGCAAGCTTCAGGTATGTCGGCCCCCGCCGGTTGCAAGGGTTGCGAACCAAGTTTTTTGACGCCCCGCGCTGAATTTTCGCCGGGCCCCGCCGAATGGTCTGGCTTGTTGGGAGGAATTGGCCGTTTCCGGCAGACCGCCGAGTGGCCTATGGCGGGCTCCGAAGTCGAGGGAGGCCCGTCATGAAGCTCGAACCGAAGGTCCTGGAGAACCGCTTCGTGCGCCTCGAGCCGCTGGCCGAGCGGCACAAGGAGGAGCTCCGGGCGGCCTGCGCGGCCGATCCCTCGCTGTGGCGCGATCTCTACATCCTGTCGATGCTGGACGAGCATTTCGACTTCCACTGGGCCCGGATGCAGGCCGAGGCGGCGGCCGGCAAGACCTTCCCGAACGCGGTGGTCGTCGACGGCGTCTGCCGTGGCATGAGCAACTACCTGGATGTCGACCAGCTCAACAACACGGTCGAGATCGGCTCCACCTACTACGACCCCACCATGCGCGGCCGCGAGGTGAACCCCTCGGCCAAGCGGCTGCTGCTGGCGCACGCGTTCGAGAGCGGCGCCCAGCGGGTGCAGTTCCGCGTGGACGCGCTGAACGCCCGCAGCCGCGCGGCCGTGCTGAAGCTGGGCGCGGTGCAGGAGGGCATCCTGCGCCACGACAAGGTCACCTGGACCGGCCGCATCCGCGACACGGTCCACTTCTCGGTGCTGGCCGAAGAGTGGCCGGCCGTGCGCGACCGGCTGGACGCGCGGATCGACGGGTTCGCGGCGGCCTCACACCCTGGTCCAGGGTGAACAACCTTATTGGAAACGACACCTAGGCCAGCGTCACGGCCCGGCCCTCGCGTTCGGGGAAGAAAACCTTGTCCGCGTTGGCCGCGACCTCCTCGGCCGTGTAGGGGCGGCCGGGGGTGAAGCCGGAGGTCTCCAGCATCTTGATCTCGCGCACGCCGCGCGAGGAGACGCCGAGGATCTTGCCCGAATGGTCGGCGGCCAGGTCCGAGACCATGAAGAGCACGCCGGGCGCGACGTTCTCGGGCAGGCTCAGGGGATCGGGCTCGCGGCCCTGGCGGCCGGGCAGGTCGGAGGTCATGCGCGTGTAGGCGCCGGGCGCCAGGCCCATGACCCGGATGTTGTACTTTCGCCCCTCGATCGCCATCACCCGGACCATGCCGTAAATGCCGGCCTTGGCCGCGCCGTAGTTGGTCTGGCCGAAGTTGCCGTAGAGGCCCGAGGTGGAGGAGGTCAGGACCATCGAGCCGCCGCCGTGGTCCTTCATGTGCTTCCACACGGGCAGGGCGCAGCAGTAGGTCCCTTTCAGGTGGACCTTGATCACCTTGTCCCAGTCCTCCTCGGAGGTGTTGGCGAAGGTCTTGTCGCGCAGGATGCCGGCGTTGCAGACCAGGATGTCGACCTGGCCGAAGGCGTCGAGCGCCGCTTTCAGGATGTTCTCGCCGCCCTGCAGGGTGGAGACGTCGTCGCCGTTCGCGACCGCCCGGCCGCCCGCGGCGGTGATCTCGTCGACGACCTTCTGGGCGGCGGACACCGAGCCCGAGCCCGACCCGTCGCGCGGGCCGCCCAGGTCGTTCACGACGACGGCGGCGCCTTCCTTGGCGAACAGTCTGGCGTAGGCCTCGCCCAGGCCTCCGCCCGCGCCGGTGATGATGGCGACCTTGCCGTCGAGCAGTCCCATGACCTTCCTCCCATACCGTTGTTTGGAAGGATCATCGGACTCCCCGTGGCGGGCGCCAAGGGCCGATCAGGCGCGCTTGTGCTGCTCCGCGCGGGTCTTTTCCGAACGCGACAGGCGCTGGAGCTGAGTGCGCCACTGGCGCGCGGCCTCAGCCCAGTCCTTGCGGGCTTCACCCTGGGCCACGCGGGCGAGCTTCTCGCACTCGCGGGCCTCTTCTCGACAATACGCTTCCCAGGTCATGCCCGGAGATACGGGGGCGTCGCGCGTGCGGTTTCGCGCGGGCCGAAAATTCTTTGAAATTAACCACTTCGCCCTCGGCAGCGTTAACGAAAAACGTCAACGCAGGCGGTGGTAGCGCCACTCTTCCGAGGCGTCCTTGCCCTTGAGCTGACCCTCGATCCGGGCGCAGAGTTCCTCGCCGCAGCGCCGGAACCCGATACGTTGCGGGAAGTCGTGGGCCTTGTTCTCGAAGACCGCCTCGCCGTCGGGCCCCGGCAACAGGACGAAGGCCGTGGGCGGCTGACCCGGCAGCATCGCGGTGAAGGTGGCCCCGGCCGGCTCGGCGGTGATCTTGTAGTGCTGGATGAAGGCGCGCCGGCCAGGGGCGTTGGTCTGGCCGGCCCCGCTCATGGCGCCGCCAAGCGGCGGCAGCCAGGTCTCGCGCACGGTGACGCCGTCCTTCTCCTGGCTCCAGCTGCCGGCCATCCAGGCGAGCTTGGCCACGTCGTCGGCCGGCGCGGCGCGGGCGGCGGCGGCGGCGAACAGGGCGGCGAGGGTGAGGGCGATGCGCATGGGGTTCCTCCGTGGCATCAGGCTTAACCGTAGGCGCGGGCCCGGGCTTGTACGATTGCGTCAGCCCTCGACAAGGTGAACGGCCAGGCCGCGTTCGGCGGCCAGGAATTCGCTGGGCGTGCAGCCGATGAAGCGGCGGAAGTCGCGGGCCATCTGCGGGTGGTCGAAATAGCCCGCCGCCTGGGCCGCGTCGGTCCAGTTCTGGACGTCGCCCGACTGCAGCGCGTCGAACACCCGGCGGAAGCGGATGATCGAGGCCAGCATGCGCGGCGGCACGCCCACGGCCTCCAGGAACCGGCGCTGCAGCATGCGCGGCGACAGCTCGACCTTGGCGGCCAGCTCATCCAGCGGGATGCGGCCTTCAGAGCCGCGCAGCTCGGCGACGGCCGAGGCGACCTTCCGGTCCTGGAAGCGCGGGACCAGGCGTTCGGTGACATAGGCCGCGGCGACGGCCAGGCGCTGGGTCTCGTCGGCGACATCGCGCAGGTCGGGGGCGCCGGCCAGCGGCAGGCGGCGGTCGGTGAAGGGGTTCACGTGGCTCTGCAGGAACGGCGCGGCGCCGGCGGTGCGGAAGCGGACGCCCACCACGCCGGCCGGCTCGCGGGCGAGGAGGTGCAGCGGCCGGGTGAGCTGGCCCGCGAACAGCGCGCGGGGCTGCGGCGTCCAGGCCTCGCCGTCGCGCTCCAGGTAGGGTTCGCGCCAGTGCAGGATCAGTTCGCAACGGCCGTCGGGCACGATGCGCTGGGGCTCGGCGGCGTCCTGGCCTTCGAACACCCAGAGGCAGTGGACGTAGTCCGCGAGCGCCGCGGGCGGGGCGAACTCCTCGTACCTCACTTGGCGCGCCGGGCCCGGAAGAAGCCGCGCAGCAGGTCGCCGGCCTCCTGCGCCAGCACGCCACCCTCCACCTTGGGCCGCCAGTGGCAGGTGGGCTGGTCGAAGAAGCGGGGGCCGTTCACGACCGCGCCGCCCTTGGGGTCCTCGGCGCCGAAGACGACGCGGCCGATGCGGGCGTGGCTGATGGCTCCGGCGCACATCGCGCAGGGCTCCAGCGTCACATAGAGGTGGAGGTCGGTGAGGCGGTAGTTGCCCAGCTTCTGCGCCGCCGCGCGGATGGCGACGATCTCGGCGTGGGCGGTGGGATCATGCCCGCCGATAGGTCGATTTGAGCCGATCGCCACCACCTCGCCGGAGGCCGGATCGACGATCACGGCGCCCACGGGCGTCTCGCCGGCCGAGGCTGCGGCTTGCGCGGCTTCGAGCGCGATGCGCATTGTCCGGTGATCATGGTCCACGATCCACTACGACCCCAGCCCGACGACCCGGGTCAAGCCCACGACTCCGATGGCGGCCCCGAAAGCGGCGACCGCGTCGCCAAGCTGCTGGCCCGCGCGGGCGTCGGCTCGCGCCGCGACGTCGAGCGCCTGATCGGCGAGGGGCGGGTGGCGATCAACGGCCGCGTGCTGGATGCGCCCGGCGTGAAGGTCGAGCCGGGCGACATCGTCACCGTGGACGGCGAGGTGGTGGGCGAGCCCGAGCCGGCGCGCCTGTTCCGCTACCACAAGCCGGTGGGGCTGGTGACGACGCACAAGGACCCGAACGGTCGGCCGACGGTGTTCAAGGCGCTGCCCGAGGGCCTGCCGCGGCTGATCTCGGTGGGGCGGCTCGACCTGAACTCCGAGGGCCTGCTGCTGCTCACCAACGACGGCGAGCTGGCGCGGGCGCTGGAGATGCCGACGACGGGGATCGTGCGGCGCTATCGGGCCCGGGCGCACGGCCGCACGACCCAGGAGCGGCTGGACCGGCTGAAGAACGGCGCGGTCGTCGACGGCGTCCGCTACGGGCCCATCGAGGCCAAGCTGGACAAGGCCAAGGAAGGCCCGCAGGGCGCGAACCTGTGGCTCACGGTCACCCTGCACGAGGGCAAGAACCGCGAAGTCCGCAAGGTGCTGGAATCGATCGGGCTGAAGGTGAACCGGCTGATCCGGCTCGCCTACGGGCCGCTTGCCCTTGGAACCCTCGGTGTCGGAGAGCTCGAGGAGGTGGGGCCGCGGGTGATCCGCGAGCAGTTCGCCGAGCACATCGACCCCGCCAACCTGCCGACCGGCGAGCGCCCGCAGTACCGGTCGCCGAAGAAGAGCGCGTCGCGCCGGGCGCAGGAGGAGGCCAAGGTCGCCGCCGACCTCGCCGCCCCGCCGGCGCGCGGGCCGAAGGAGAAGCCCGCCTACAAGGCCGGCTGGGCCAGGCCGAAGGCCAAGGCCAATCCGCATGCGCCGAAGACGCCGCGGCCGGCGGCGGTGAAGGCCAGGGCGGCCAAGCCGGCCAAGCCGGCGAGGGCCCCCAGCCGGCCCGACATCATCGACAAGGCTACAGCGACTGGATTGAAGCGGGGGGGCGGCCAGCCCGCAGGCCCTCGCGGGCCGAGGCCGTCCGCATCACGGCCTGGAAGCTCCGGCGCTCGTCGGCCAGGCCCTCCCCGATCGGGCGGTCGAGGGCCGCGCGGGTAAGCCGCTTGGCGTGGGCGATCCCGTCGGCGCCGCGGGTCTCCCACTCCGCGGCGATCTCCAGTGCGCGGGCCAGCGGGTCGTCGGCCAGTTCGTGGACCATGCCGATGGCGTGGGCCTCCTCACCCGTGAAGGTCAGGCCGCGCAGGATGATCTCCAGCGCCTTGGCCTCGCCCACCACGCGCGGCAGCCGCTGCGTCCCGCCGCCGCCCGGGAAGATGCCGACGCGGGTCTCGGGCAGGCCGATGGCGGCGACCTTGGGGCCGGCGATCCGCAGGTCGCAGGCCAGCGACAGCTCGAAGCCGCCGCCCATGCAGAGGCCGTTGATGGCGGCGACCACCGGCTTCGGCGCCTCGGAGATCTCGTCGACCAGGGCCAGGAAGCCCTGCTTCGGCCGGCCCCCGGGCTCGGTCGGCGGCGGTGGCGGCGGGGCGTCGGCGGTCGCGTCGCTCATGTCGGAGAGCTCGCCCACGTCGTAGTGGCGGATGAAGATGTCGGGCAGGCCGCCGGTGATCACCACGCTGCGCACGGCCGGGTCGACGGCCAGAGGGCGGAAGGCCTCCAGCATCTCCTGCGAGCCCGCGGCGGTCATCGTGCCGAACGGCGGGTTGGCGTAGCTCATGATCGCGGTCCCGCCGCGCCGCTCCACCGTCACGAGGCCCATCACGCTCTCCCTTCGGTCTCTTGCTTTCTTGGGGCAAACCTTGGATCGGGAGCGCTGGACCGACAAGGAGCGCCGGACGTTGCGCATCGTCTCAGGGGAATTCCGCGGCAAGCCGCTGATCGCGCCGAAGGGCGACGCCACGCGCCCCACCTCGGACCGCGCCCGCCAGGCGATCTTCAACATCCTGGAGCATGCGCCCTGGTCGGACGGCGTGCGGGACCGCCGCGTGATCGACCTGTTCGCGGGCTCGGGCGCGCTCGGCTTCGAGGCCCTGTCGCGCGGGGCCAGCTTCTGCCTCTTCGTGGAGACCGACGAGGCGGCGCGCGGAGCGATCCGCGAGAACGTCGACGCCATGGGCCTGTTCGGGCGCACGCGGGTGCACCGCCGCAGCGCCACCGACCTGGGCGTTCGGCCCGGCGCGGACGGGCCGGCCTTCGACCTCGCCTTCGTGGACCCACCCTATGCCAAGGGCCTGGGCGAGGAGACGCTGGCGCGGTTGGCGGCGGGCGGCTGGCTGGCCCCCGGCGCGCTGGTGGTCTTCGAGCGCGGACTGGCCGAACCTCCACCGGAGGTGGCAGGTTATACAATCATCGACGTGCGCGATTACGGGGCCGCGAAAGTCCATTTCTTGAAACAGCAATAGTTTCAAGCATCGTCGTAAATCTGTCGCAAAACTTTGTCTCTCGCGGGCCGGTTATTCTAACCACTCATTAGGGAGGCCCAGCGATTTCTTGCCCCGGTTTTCTCCGGAGTCCGGCATGACGCTGTTGCTCGACATTGCGCCGTACATTCAGCCGGTCTCGCCTGCGACCCCGGGCGCCGAGGTCTATCAACGGTTCCAGGAGGAGCCGGACACCCTGGCCATCGCGGTGGTGGACGAGACGGGCGCTCCGGTGGGCCTGGTCGAGCGCAACGCGTTCCTGGTGCTGATGGCCGCCCAGCACGGCTACGCCCTGTGGTCCAAGCGGCCGACGTCGCACATGATGAAGCGCGACCCGGTGGTCGTGGACGGCGACGTCACGCTGGAGGAGTTCTTCGGCAGCGTCCTGGCCGAGCGGCCCAGCGAGCTGCTGCACGGCTTCATCGTCACCTGCGGCGGGCGCTATGCCGGTGTCGGCGCCGCGCTGGCCCTGCTGCAGGCCTCGGCCACGGCGGCGGCGACCCACGCCGAGACCATGAGCCGCCTGGCCTGGGAGGCCAACGAGGCGCTCGCCACCAAGGGGCGGTTCCTGGCGGTGATGAGCCACGAGATCCGCACGCCGCTGAACGGGGTGCTGGCGGTGGCCGAAATCCTGAAGCGCAAGTCGCAGCAGTCGGACCTGCGGCCCTTCATCGACACGATCCTGGAGTCGGGCGGCGCCCTGCTGCGCCTGCTGAACGACGCCCTGGACCTCTCGCGCGCCGAGGCCGCGGGCCTGGGCCTGGACGAAGCGCCGCTGCAGGCCTCGCGCATCCTGGACGACGTGTCCGGCCTCTGGGCGGCCCAGGCCGAGCTCAAGGGCCTGGAGGTGCGCGCGACCTACGACGGGCCGGCCGACCTCTGGGTGCTGGCCGACCAGGTGCGCCTGCGCCAGGTGCTGAACAACCTGGTGGGCAATGCGCTCAAGTTCACGAGCGAGGGCCACGTCGAGGTTCGCCTGACCGCCGTCGACGACGGGGAGTACGCGCAGCTGTCCGCGGTGGTGACCGACACCGGGCCCGGCATCCCGGCCGACCGGCTGGAGGCCGTCTTCGCGCCGTTCCAACAGACGGACGAAGGCGTGCGCCAGGGCGGCGCGGGCCTGGGCCTGGCCGTCTGCCGCCAGATCGTCGAGCGGATGAACGGGACGATCGCCGCCCGCCCGCGCGCCCACGGCGCCGAGCTCGCCTTCGAGATGCCTTTGCACCGGCTGCCCGCGCCCGAGGCCGAGCCGCCCGCGCCCGAGACCGTGGAGGCCGGCGAGGCGGTCCACGTGCTGATCGTCGACGACAACGCCACCAACCGCATGGTCGCCCAGACCCTGTGCGAGCTGTTCGGCTGTTCCAGCGAGGCGGTCGACAACGGCGAGGACGCCGTCGAGGCGGTGACCACCGGGCGGTTCGACCTGGTGCTGATGGACATCAAGATGCCGGGCATCGACGGCGTCGAGGCCACGCGCCGCATCCGCTCGGGCGGCGGCCCGGCCTCCCAGGCGCCGATCCTGGCCCTGACCGCCAACGCCGACCCGGCCGACGCCGCCTTCTACCGCCTGAGCGGCATGAACGGCGTGGTCGAGAAGCCGATCAAGCCCGAACGCCTGCTGGCCGCGATGAGCGCGGTGCTGCAGGTCGACCGGGTCGGCGAGGCGGTCGCGGCCTAGGCCGTCACCACGCGCGGGCTCCCGTCCGATTGTCGAGCTGGGCGCGCAGGCAGAGCAGGCCCTCGCGCGTGATGCGGTAGGGCCCGCCGTTCCGGCTGGCGATCAGCTTCTTCTTCCTGAGGCTGCGGAAGACCACGAGGTCGCAGCTTGAGAGCGTCCAGCCTTCGTGGGTGACGCATTGCGCCTCAACGAGGGCGCCGCGTTCATCGCGTTCGATGAGGATGGCGCCGCCCTGGGCGAGCGCGTGCAGCGTCCGTTGCTGCGGCTTGGAGATGTTCAAGGAGATGTCCGGGTTCAGGCGTGACGAGACGCACCCGCACTGGGGCGCGGACGAAACGGGCCTGGTCGCCGGGAGACGAGGTTCCGGTCGGCGGTTAGGCCCGGGCCTCGGACACATTCTCTGACATGGGCGGAAGGATGCGGGAGCTCGGCCGCAGCGGCAAGAGCCCTACTTCGGCATCTCGAAGGTGATGGTCACGCTGTCGGCCGAGCGGTCGGCGGGACCGTGGAAGACCGCCTCGATGTTGTTGCCGTCGGGGTCGAGGAAGAAACCGGCGTAATAGCCGGGGTGGTAGGACCGCTCGCCGGGCGGGCCGTTGTCCGTCCCGCCGGCCGCGATGGCGGCCTTGTAGGCGGCGTCGACCGTGGCGCGGTCCTTGGCCTGGAACGCCAGGTGGACGTGGCTGTGCTTGCCGCCCACGTCGATCCACAGCTCGTCGGCCTGGAAGTGGGTGTCGTCGGCCACATAGGGGATGCCCAGGACGTCGAGGATGGCGCCGTAGAAGCGGCTCGCGGCCTGCAGGTCATGGGTGCGCAGATGCACGTGGTCGATCAGCCGACCGGTGTGGAGTTCCATCGGTTCGCTCCGTCTCGCGTGGAGGTGGTTGACCCTAACGCGGCGTGAGACCTGACTGATCCGGCCTTTGGAAGAGGGAATCGACGAACGGTGCGCGGCTACACGGTCAGCGAGGTGGCGAGACTGTCGGGCGTGAGCGTCCGCACGCTGCACCACTACGACGAGATCGGGTTGCTGAAGCCCGCCGACGTGGGAACCAACGGCTATCGCTACTACGGCAAGGACGAGCTCCTGCGCCTGCAGCAGATCCTGTTCCACCGGGAGCTCGGCTTCCCCCTGGACGAGATCGCCCAGGTGCTGGACGCGCCGGACTTCGACCGGGTGGCGGCGCTGAAGACGCACCGCGAGCGGCTGCGGGACGAGGCCCGGCGCACGCGCCGGCTGGTCCGCACCATCGACGAGACCCTCGCCGCCCTCGAAGGAGCAAGGACGATGGACGAGAAAGCGATGTACCGGGGCTTCGACCCCGAGAAGCAGGCGAAGCAGGAGGCCTGGCTGGTCGAGCACTATGGGCCGCGGGTGCAGCAGTCGATCGACGCGGTGAAGGACATGCAGAAGGGCTGGAGACAGGCCGACTTCGACGCGTCCCAGGCCGAGATCGTGGAGATCGAGGCGGGGTTCCTGAAGGCGCTGGGCTCGGGCTTGCCGGCCGACAGCGGCGCCGTCCAGGCGCTGACCGCCCGCCACCGCGACTGGATCGCGAGGCAGTGGCCGATGCCGGTCAGCCGGCTGGCCTACGAGAACCTGGCTGCGCTGTACGGCGACCACCCGGACTTCCGGGCGCGCTACGAGGCCAAGGCCGCGGGGATGACGGAGTACCTCCAGGCGGCGATGCGGGCGTTCGCGCAGAAGGAGCTTTCCTGACCGCGGGGCTGTCGCGGCCCCTCCACCCCTCGGGTCCCCCGGCCGAGGCAGCGAAGCTGACGGAGGGAGCGCTGGGGCCGGGCGGGGCAGTTCCGCCGAGACAACCTAGTTACGGGGCGCGAAGCCCTCGGCGATCAGGCCGATCTGGCGGTCCATGACCTTGATCAGCACCGTGGCGTCGGCCTCGCGGGTGATCACCAGCCGATAGGTCCAGGCGTAGGCGCTCATCAGGAGGTCGATCACCTCCTGCAGGTCGATGTCGTGGCGGACGTCGCCCTCGGCCTGGCCCTTCAGCAGGGCCTCGTGGATGACCTCCTGCAGGCGCGGCGTGCGGCCATAGGGCCGGGCGGCCGGCGGCAGGGTCCAGTCGTAGGCGGCGGCGATGTGCGACATGAACAATCGCACGTGCTTGGCCTCGAACTCGAAATGCACGGCGAACATCGTACGCAGCCGGTCGGCGGTCGACCCGCGCACGTGGGGCATGACCCGGTCGATCTCCGCATAGAGCGGCTCGAGCCGGGCCTGCATCACTTCCGAGAGGATCTCGCCCTTGGAGGCGAAGGTGGTGAAGACGCTGCCCACGGATATCCCGGCGTGCCGGGCGATCTCGCGGATCGTGGTGCCCTGGTATCCGTGGGTGTCGAACAGCTCCCGGGCAGCGGCGACCACCCGCTGGCGCGTCGCTTCTTTCTGCGACTGCCGCGCGGGGACCGCATCCGGAAGGTGTCCGCCCTCAGCGTCGTTCATGCGGAACCGCGGCTCAGCCGCGACGCGCGCCCGCGAGCAGGATGCGGATCTGGTCGCGCGCCCGGGCCTGCAGGGCGTCGAGGCTCCAGCCCTCGAAGATCGCCTGCGGGAAGTTCGACAGGTAGGTGTCGAACAGCATCTGGCTGCGGAGCTTGACCTCGGCTTCCTGCGACAACTCGCCGCGCTCGACGGCGGCGGTCAGCTGCTCGGTGAACAGGTCCTGGAACGCCAGCGACGAGGGCATGCCGCGGAGCGTCGGGCCGCCGTCCTTGTCCCAGGACACCGAGAAGGCCGCGCGGGCCAGCTGCAGGCGGGTCTTGTAGAAGGTGTAGCCGGCCATGAAGATCTTCAGCAGGCCATCCTCGACGTTGCGGCCGCGGGTGGCGGCGTCGCGCATGGCGGCCGTCAGGGCCTCCATGTCGTCGTGCATGATCTCGCGGAAGAGGTCTGATTTGTCGGTGAAATTCGCGAAAACCGCGCCGGTGGACATGCCGGCGGCCGCCGCGATGTCACGGATCGTCGCGCCTTCGTAGCCCTGCTCGCTGAAGAGACGGCGGGCGGCGGCGAGGACCTTCAGGCGGGTCTGCTGCTTGGCGAGAGCGCGGCGGGTGGGAGCGCGCGTCGGAGCATCGACGGCGACCTGGATAGGGGAGATGTGCTTCATTCTTCTCTTGAATCTCGTCGGTCTAGGGGGGAGCCCGACGATCTCTAGGTGGGGAGGATTAACCGGCGGCGCCGAGGCGTATCACCGGCGGTGAACACGTTCAACAAACACAATACGCGAAACTGTAACCTTGGAGGTAACGTCCGACTGCCAGCGGCGTCATGGGACCGCTCACAGGCGAGGCTAAGGCCTTATGGCATAAGGGCTCAGGCGTCACGTCGAATCTCGTCGTTCTGCCGGGACCGATGCTCGTTGAACATGATCAAACCCGTCATAGTCAAGTTTAAATTGGACTCGGGCCTTGCCCATGGCGTAGCGCCGTTCCCCGGCCTAAGCTAGGGGCATGGATATCTTCGACTACCTGATTTTCGCCGCCCTGGCCGCGGTGGCCACGGTGCTGGCGTTCGGCATCTACGCCCTGTTCCGCGGTGGCGATTTCGGGCGGTCCTGGTCCAACAAGCTCATGCGCCTGCGCGTTTTGACGCAGGCCGTCGCGGTGGCCGTACTGGTGCTGGCCGCCTGGTGGCGCAGCAGCCAGGGCTGAGATGGTCACCCTCAACCGCATCTACACGCGCACGGGCGACGCCGGCACGACGCGCCTGGCCACCGGCGCAACCGTCTCCAAGACCGACCTGCGGGTCGAGACCTACGGCGCGGTCGACGAGGCCAACGCCTGCATCGGCCTGGCCCGGGTCCACCTGACCGCCGACCCCGAACTCGACGCCATGCTGGCCCGCGTCCAGAACGAGATGTTCGACCTGGGCGCCGACCTGGCCCAGCCGCCGAAGCCCGACGAGGTCGAGGGCTCGGTCCTGCGCGTGCTGGACAGCCAGATCGCCCGCATCGAGGCCGAGATCGACAGCCTGAACGAACGCCTGCCGGGACTGAAGTCATTCATCCTGCCGGGCGGGACGCCGGCCGCCGCGGCCCTGCATCTGGCCCGCACCGTCTGCCGGCGGGCCGAGCGCGAGGCCGTCCGCCTGATCGAGGCCGGCGAGCCGATCAGCGCACCCTCGCTGCGCTACCTCAACCGGCTGTCCGACTTCCTGTTCGTCGCCGCCCGCTGGGCCAACGACCAGGGCCGCGCCGAGGTGTTCTGGAAGTCGGGCGCGACCCGCTAGTTCTTCGCGGCGGGAGCCTTGGGCGCCGGCGCGTCCGGGCGGCCGATCGCCTTCTTCGCCTCGGCCAGCGCCTTGTCGTCGGTGATCAGGCGGCCGGTGATGTCGGACGTGAGGATCGGCTGGGCGCAGACCCGCTCGCCGGAGTCCCACCACTTGTGCGCGGCCGCGCACTTCTTGGCCGGGATGATCCAGACCACCTGCACGATCACCACGGCCACGATCCCGGCCGCGAACAGGGCCAGGAAGCCGATGAAGATGAGCTTCATGCGCTCGATATTGGCGTTCATGCGCGGCTTTTACGTAAGGATACCCCCTGCTGGCTAGCCTTGTGCGCTGCGGTGAAAGTCACGCGCGTGTGCTTGCATTGCTCGGCGGAACCGCTATTGCCCACCCCGGCTCATTTCTTTCCGCAATCAATTTGAGGCGCTAGCAACCCATGAAGGTGTTGGTCCCGGTGAAGCGGGTGATCGACTACAACGTCAAGGCCCGCGTGAAGGCCGATCAGACGGGCGTCGACCTCGCCAACGTCAAGATGTCGATGAATCCCTTCTGCGAAATCGCGGTCGAAGAGGCCGTTCGCCTGAAGGAAAAAGGCGTGGCCAGCGAGATCGTCGCCGTGTCCGTCGGCCCGACGCAGGCGCAGGAAACCCTGCGGACCGCTCTGGCCATGGGCGCCGACCGCGCCATCCTCGTCCAGACCGACCAGGACCTCGAGCCGCTGGCCGTCGCGAAGGTGCTGAAGGCCATCGTCGCCGAGGAAAGCCCCGAGCTGGTGCTGATGGGCAAGCAGGCCATCGACGGCGACAACAACGCCACCGGCCAGATGCTGGCGGCCCTCCTCGACTGGCCGCAGGCGGCGTTCGCCTCGGAAGTCGTGATCGAAGGCGGCAAGGCCAAGGTGACCCGCGAGGTCGATGGCGGCCTGCAGACGCTGGACGTCAACCTGCCGGCGGTCGTCACCGCCGACCTGCGTCTCAACGAGCCGCGCTACGCCTCGCTGCCCAACATCATGAAGGCCAAGAAGAAGCCGCTGGACGTGAAGGAGCTGGGCTCGCTCGGCGTCGACACGGCCGCCAAGCTCAAGGTCGTGAAGGTCACCGAGCCGCCGAAGCGCTCGGCTGGCATCAAGGTGGAAACCGCCGGCGACCTCGTCTCCAAGCTCAAGACCGCGGGGGTCCTCTAACATGGCCGTTCTCGTCATCGCGGACCACGACAACGCGACTCTCAAGGACAACACCCACAAGGTGGTCACCGCCGCCCAGGCCATCGGCGGCGACGTCGACGTCCTGGTGGCCGGGACCAACACCGCCGCCATCGCCGCGGAGGCCGCCAAGATCGCGGGCGTCCGCAAGGTGCTGACGGCGGACAGCGCCGAGCTGGGCCAGGGCCTGGCCGAGGCGTTCCAGGACCTGATCGTGGGCCTCGCCCCCGGCTACGACGCCATCCTGACCCCGGCCACCTCGCAGGGTAAGAACTTCAGCCCGCGCGTCGCCGCGAAGCTGGATGTGGCCCAGATCTCGGACGTGATCGAAGTGGTGTCGGCCGACACCTTCGTGCGCCCGATCTACGCCGGCAATGCGCTGGAGACCGTCCAGTCGTCCGACGCCAAGAAGGTGCTGACGGTCCGCCCGACGGCCTTCAAGGCCGCCGCCGAGGGCGGCTCGGCTAAGGTGGAGAGCGTCTCGGCGCCCGCCGCCCCGGCCAAGAGCCACTTCGTCGACCAGAAGATCGTCAAGTCGGCCCGCCCGGACCTCGGCGCCGCCAAGATCGTGGTCTCGGGCGGTCGCGCCATGGGCTCGGCCGAGGAGTTCCAGAAGGTCATCGAGCCGCTCGCCGACAAGCTGGGCGCCGCCGTGGGCGCCTCGCGCGCCGCGGTCGACGCCGGCTATGCGCCGAACGACTACCAGGTCGGCCAGACCGGCAAGGTCGTGGCTCCGGAGCTCTACATCGCCATCGGCATCTCGGGCGCCATCCAGCACCTGGCCGGCATGAAGGACTCCAAGGTCATCGTCGCGATCAACAAGGACGGCGATGCGCCGATCTTCCAGGTCGCCGACTTCGGCCTCGTCGCGGACTATAAGACCGCCGTGCCGGAGCTGATGAGCGCCCTGGGCTAAGCCCAAAGCGCCAGACCAAACTCGAAGGGCGGTCCGCGAGGGCCGCCCTTTGTCGTTCAGGCCGCCTCCGCCATCGGCAGCACGATCTGCTGCGCCGCGGCGGTGGCGATCAGTTCCCCGTCGGGGCGCCGGAACGACGCCTCCACCGAAATCAGCCGCCGCGACGCCGCCGTCACCCGCGCCTCGATGGCCAGCGGGTGCTCGCGCCCGATCCTCAGGAACTGAACCTGCAGGTTGATGGTGCGGAACAGGCGATCGTCCGGCACGACGGTCATCGCCGCGAACGCCAGCACTTGGTCGGCCAGGGCGGCGACATAGCCGCCGAACAGCGAGCCGTCCGCCGTGCTGAGATCGGGGCGGCCCGGCGTCCAGGTCTTGCGGACCCAGCCGGGGCCCCAGTCCTCGATCAGGCCCAGCCCCAGGGTCTCCACGATCGGCGGCCCCTTCGCGCCGGGCGTCTTGATCGCCTCCAGCCGTTCCGTCGCCCAGGTCATCCGCGTCCTCCGTCTGCGTCGCCGAAGAATCCCGACTAAGCTTGGCCTTGAGGACTCGCGTTTGAGACAGGAGGCCGCCCCATGCCCAACGCCCTTCGCCGCCGCCCGCGGCAGGCCCGCTCCAACGCCACCCGCGACGCGATCTTCGAGGCCGCAGCTCAGATTCTGGAAGCCGAGGGCGAGACGCGATTCACCACCAACCGGCTGGCCGAGCGGGCCGGCGTCAGCGTCGGGACGATCTATCAGTACTTCGCGTCGAAGCAGGCGATCCTGGCCGAGATGGCGCGCCGTGAGAATGCGCGCGTGCGCCGCGAACTGGCGGACGGCGTGGCTGCCGGCGCGGCCTCGCCGGCTCGTCTTGCGATCCGGGCGCAGATCGCGATCCTCCAGGATCGCCCGGCCACGCGCCGCGCCGCCCTGAAGGCGATCATGGCGGAGGAGGGCGTGGGCGGCGTCGCGCGCGAGACCCGGGAGACCGGCCGCCTGCTGCCATCCGTGGGTGATCGCCTTGATACGTTCGTGTTGACGGCGGCGGTGAACGGCGTGATCCGCGCCGCCGTCCTCGAAGGCTCGCCGCACCTGACCGATCCTCGCCTGGAGGACGCCCTCATGCGACTGGTCGAGGGCTATCGCGCCGCCTGACCGCGTTACGCGATCACCCCTGCATCTTGTCCGGATCGCCGCCTACCCATGGCGAAGCCGTTCCGTCAGTTTCACGACCCCACATAACGAGGGTTTTGAGATGAAGAAGTATCTGATTGAACGCGAGATTCCCGGCGTCGACAAGCTGTCGGGCGAAGAGCTGAAGGGCGCCGCGGCGACCTCCAACGCCGCCCTGTGCAAGATCGCGCCCCGGGCCCAATGGGTGCAGTCGTTCGTCACCAAGGACCGCACCTTCTGCCTGTACCTCGCCGAGGACGAGGCGGCGGTGCACGAGCACGCCAAGCTGAGCGGCTTCCCGGCCAACAAGGTCACCGAGGTGGTGGGCGTCATCGACCCGACCACCGCCGGCTAAAAGGTCGCGGGGCCATGCACGCCATGCGAGGGTGGCGGCGGGATGGAGGCGGCCGCATGCTGGACGTGACGGTGGTGTTGCTGGACGACGGCCTGTCGTCCACGGGCGTGATGCCGGTGGAGATCTTCCACTCGGCCGGTCGCCTGTGGAACGCGCTGAACGACCGTCCCGCCGACCCGCCCTTCCAGGTCCGCACCGTCTCCATCGACGGCGGCCCGGTCCGCAGCCCCTACGGGCTGCGGATCCTGCCCGAGGGTTCCATCGCCGACGTCGAGCGCACCGACATCGTCATCGTGCCGACGTCCGGCCTCGACCTCGACCTGAAGCTCGTCGAGAACAGCGCGCTCCTGCCCTGGTTGCGCCGCCACTACGAGGCCGGCGCCTTCGTGGCCGGCGTCTGCATGGGCGCCGCCTACCTCGCCGAGGCGGGCCTGCTGGACGGCCGCATCGCCACCACCCACTGGTCGGTCTGCGGCCGCATCGCCGAGCGCTATCCGCAGGTGAACTGGCGGCCCGACCTGTTCGTCACCGAGGACGCCCGGGTGCTGTGCAGCGGCGGGGTCTGCGGCTCGATCGACGTGTCGCTCTACCTGGTCGAGAAGCTGTGCGGCCACGAGGTCGCGCTGCAGACCGCCAAGTCGCTGCTGCTGCCCATGCCGCGCGTCTACCAGTCGGGCTACGCCATGACGCCCATCTGTCAGCCGCACGACGACGAGCGGGTGCGGGCCGTCGAGGCCTGGCTGGGTGCGAACTTCCAGCACAACGTCTCGACCGCCGCGCTCGCCGAGCGCGCGGGCCTTGGCGAGCGCACCTTCGTGCGGCGCTTCAAGGCCGCCACGGGCCGCCAGCCCGCGGCCTATGTCCAGGCGCTGCGCATCGAGGCCGCCAAGCTGGCGCTGGAGCGCGACGCCGAACCGATCCAGTCCATCAGCTCGGCCGTGGGCTACGAGGACGTCGCCTTCTTCCGCGCCCTCTTCAAGCGCGCCACGGGCATGACGCCGGCCGACTATCGCGCCCACTTCGCGCCCCTGCACGTGCGCGGCAGCCTCGCGGTCGCCTCGGCTTGAAGAAAAGAAGGGCGGCCCCGCAGGGCCGCCCTCAGTGTCCGCCGTATGGATGGAGCCCGCCGGCGGTGTTCCGGACGCGACGGCCGACCTCTGTGGGGTCCTGCCGGCCGCCGCGCCGAACTAGGGGGTGGGCGCGACCGGATTGCGCGCCTGCTGCACGGCCTCCGGTCCCACCGCGATGTTCACCTCGGCGCCGATCAGCGCGTTGGGCGGGGTCGAGACCCGCAGCCGGCGCAGCACCAGCGTCGCGCGCTGGTCCACCTCGGACGAGCCCGAGGAGGTCACCACCTTGGGCGCGGCCAGCCGGCCGTCGCTGGAAACCCGCGCGCGGATCACCACGCTCCGGTCCGTCCGCACGCCCGACGCCTCCAGCTCGGAGGTCGCCGCCGCGCTGGCCCGCTGTAGGAAGTCCGTGACGTCACGATTGGCCGCATGCGCGGCTCCGCCATAGGCAAGCAGCGTTGCCGAGAGGAGCAAGAAGAGCCTTCTCATTCTCCTAATCCTTTGTTTTCACACACCAAGACTTGCAGCGCTGCACTCAGGGATGTGGGTACGGCCGAGCTCCCTCGCCAACGATAGATTTTGCCAGGGGTTGTTACTTGAGCTAACAACCATGGCCCATGGTCCGCCTGCCACCGTTCTTCGCCCTGCGCGCCCTGGAGGCGGCGGCCCGGCACCGCAGCTATTCGGGGGCGGCCAAGGAGCTGTCGGTCACCCACGGCGCGGTCAGCCAGCAGATCCGCCGCCTGGAGGCCGAGCTGGGCGCGCGCCTGTTCGAGCGGCGCGGCAACGCCATGATCCCGACCAAGGACGCCCAGCGCCTGGCCGCCGAGGTCGCGCGCGGCCTGGACGTGCTGAAGAACGCGGTGGCCGACTTCGCCGCCGCCGCCGAGCGCGACCCGCTGGTCGTCAGCCTGGACGCCCAGTTCTCGGCCCGCTGGCTGACCTCGCGCCTGCCGCGCCTGCTCTCCGACCTCGCGGCCGAGAACCTGGAGCTGCGCGTCGAGGAGCGCGTGGCCAACTTCACCACCGACGGCGTCGACATGGCGGTCCGCTACGGCGCCGGTCGCTGGCCAGAGGTCGAGACGGCCCACCTGTTCAGCGAGACCCTGAGCCCGGTATGCAGCCCGGACCTCCTGGCCCGCCGCCCCCTCGCTGAGCCGGGCGACCTCCTGGACGCGCCGCTGCTGCACCATGGCCACCGGCCCTGGAACCTGTGGTTCCGCGCCTTCGGCCTGGAGGCGCCGACGCCGTCCGGCATGGTCTTCGAGGATTCCACCATGCTGCTGGAGGCCGCCGCCCAGGGCATGGGCGTGGCCCTGGCCCGCAGCGCGCTCATCGAACAGGACCTCCGCACCGGCCGCCTGGTCCGCCCGTTCGACGAGCATGTCGCCTCGGAACTAGGCTTCTGGATCGTCTGGCGCGGCGACAGCCGGAAGTTGCGGCGCATCACGGCGCTCCGCGAATGGTTGTTGGCCGAGGCCGCCGCCTCGCGCCTCCCGGGATCGCCCCAGGCCGCCTGATCTGTTGCGTCGCAGCAATTCCGCTTGCCGCAGTGCGCCATACAGATGTTAGAAAGCTGACTCTGTTAGAAAGCTGCCACAAAAAGCGGCATCCGCTCTGAGGGATCGAGACCCGTGGTTGACATCAAGACGGTCGGCGTCATCGGCGCAGGCCAAATGGGCTCCGGCATTGCCCACGTCGTCGCCCTCGGCGGCTACGACGTGCTGCTGCACGACGTGAGCGCCGAGCGGATCGACCAGGGCATCGCCCAGATCGAGAAGAACATGACCCGTCAGGTCCAGCGCGGGGTCATCGAGCATACGGCCATGGAAGCGGCCATCGCCCGCATCAAGCCGGCGGCCGAGCTCCAACAGATCGGCCAGACCGACCTCGCGATCGAGGCGGCCACCGAGAACGAAGAGACCAAGAAGACGATCTTCAAGGCGCTGCAACCGCACCTGAAGGGCACGACGCTGCTGGCGTCCAACACCTCGTCGATCTCGATCACCCGCCTGGCCTCGGCCACCGACCGGCCCGGCAAGTTCATCGGCCTGCACTTCATGAACCCGGCGCCGGTCATGAAGCTGGTCGAGATCATCCGCGGCATCGCCACGGACGCCGACACCTACGAACTGGCCGTCAGCTTCGCCCAGTCGCTGGGCAAGACCACGTCCAACGCCGAGGACTTCCCGGCCTTCATCGTCAACCGCGTGCTGGTGCCGATGATCAACGAGGCGATCTATACGCTGTACGAAGGGGTCGGCACGGTCGACGCCATCGACACGGCGCTGCGCCTGGGCGCCAACCATCCGATGGGTCCGCTCGAACTGGGCGATTTCATCGGCCTCGACACCGTGCTGTCGATCATGAACGTGCTCTACGAAGGCCTGGCCGACAGCAAGTACCGCCCTTGCCCGCTCCTCGTGAAGTACGTCGAGGCCGGCTGGCTGGGCCGCAAGTCGGGCCGCGGCTTCTACGACTACCGCGGCGACAAGCCCGTCCCGACGCGGTAGGGACCTGGCAATTGCTCCCCCGCTGGGGGAGCTGTCGGCGAATGGCGACTGAGGGGGGCCTCAACCACCTTGGAGGAGGCCCCCGCCGTCACCCACGGCGACACCTCCGCTGACGGGAGGAACTTGGGAAAAATATCCCACCACTCTGTCGGCCCGCCCTATCCTCGTGCGTCCTACGACCGAACGAGGAGGCCTTCGCCATGCTCTACGCGCTGCTCTGCTACAACGACGAGGACGTCGTCTGGGCCTGGGACAAGAAGCAGGACGGCGAGGTGATGGAGCGCCTGGGGGTCGTGCGCGACCGCCTGGAGAAGGCGAAGAAGCTGGGCCCGTCCCTGCGCCTCCTGCCCACCACCGCGGCCACCACCTTCCGCAAGACCGACCCGCCGCTGGTCATCGACGGCCCGTTCGCCGAGACCAAGGAACAGCTGCTCGGCATCTACATCATCGACGTGGCCGACCTCGACGAAGCGCTGCAGGTCGCGAAGGAGTTGGGCGACGCCAACCCCGGCGGCGCCTACGAGATCCGCCCGCTGGCCGTCTACAACGGCGGCTCGCCGGACGCCGTGGCGAAGGGCGTCGTGGCGGCATGAGCAGCGACCTGGCCTGGATCAACGCGGCGATCTCGGCCGCGCGGCCCCAGGCCGTGGGCGCGCTGCTGCGCTACTTCCGCGATCTGGACACCGCCGAGGAGGCCTTCCAGGACGCCTGCCTGCGCGCCCTCAACAACTGGCCGAAGAACGGCCCGCCGCGCGACGCCGCCGCCTGGCTGATCATGGTGGGCCGCAACGCCGCCCTGGACGGGGTGCGCAAGCGCTCGCGCCACACCGCCCTGCCATCCGAGGAGGTGCTGTCCGACCTGGACGACGCCGAGGACCGCGCCGCCGACCGGATCGACGAGGCCGACTACCGCGACGACGTCCTGCGCCTGCTGTTCATCTGCTGCCACCCCGACCTGCCTGCCACCCAGCAGATCGCGCTGGCGCTGCGCATCGTCTCGGGGCTGTCGGTGAAGCAGATCGCCCGCGCCTTCCTCGTCTCGGAAGCGGCCATGGAGCAGCGGATCACGCGGGCCAAGCGCATCGTGGCCGAGGGCGACGCCGAGTTCGAGACCCCCGGGCCCGTCGAGCGCGCCGAGCGGCTCGCGGCCGTGGCGGCCATGCTCTACCTGGTCTTCAACGAGGGCTATTCCGCCGGCGACAACCCGGCCCGCGCCCAGCTCTGCGGCGAGGCGATCCGGCTGGCCCGCCTGCTGCTGCGCCTCTACCAGACCGAGCCCGAGATCATGGGCCTCCTCGCGCTCATGCTGATCCAGCACGCCCGCACGCCGGCCCGCTTCGACGCCGAGGGCCAGATCGTGTTGCTGGAGGACCAGGACCGCAGCCTCTGGAACCGGCCGATGATCAACGAGGGCCTGGCCCTGATCGACAAGGCCATGCGCCACCGCCGGCCCGGCGCCTACCAGGTGCAGTCGGCGATCGCCGCCCTGCACGCCCGCGCCGCCACGCCGGCCGACACCGACTGGGCCCAGATCGACCGCCTGTACGGCAGCCTGGAGCGCCTGACGCCCTCGCCGGTGATCACGCTCAACCGCGCGGTCGCGGTGAGCAAGGTGGCGGGCCCCGAGGCGGCCCTGGAGATGATCGCGCCGCTGGCCGACAAGCTCTCGGGCTACTTCCACTTCCACGGCCTGACCGGGGCGCTGAACCTGGAGCTGGGCCGCCACCGCGAGGCCCAGGTCGCGTTCGACCGCGCCATCGCGCTGGCCAACACCGCCGCCGAGGCCGCCCACATCCGCCAGCACCTGGACCGGCTGATGCAGGATCACGCCCCGGCCGAGGGCGTGGCAAAATAATTTTCGGAGGCCGTGTCGGATCGCCGACCGCCGGATCGTCCTAGGGGTACGAACCCCCAAGGAGCCCTCCGATGTCCGAGACCCTCGAAGCCCCCGTCATGCCCAAGGTCGAAACCAAAGGCGGCGTCGTCGCCTACCTCGCCATCGACGGCGCGATGAAGGCGGCGCAGTTCTACGAGAAGGCCTTCGTCGCCGAGATCGCCTTCGCCCACCCGGTCGATGACCAGGGGCGCACGATGCACGTCCACCTCTACGTCAACGGCAGCTCGGTGATGCTGGGCGACTTCTACGAGGAGCACGGCTTCGCGAAGGTCGCGCCCCAGGCCTTCACGATGCAGCTCATCGTCGACGACTGCCAGGCCTGGTTCGATCGCGCCGTGGCCGCCGGCTGCGAGAGCGTGGTCCCGCCGCAGAAGATGTTCTGGGGCGACACCTGGGGCCAGGTCCGCGACCCGTTCGGCGTCGCCTGGGCCTTCAATCAGGGCGAGTAGCCGCCCGCCTCCCAGCCGTCTTGAGCAATTGCCGGGAAGCGGCAGTGCTCCGGGCCCGCGGCCGCTCCTCCCCCTCCGGCCGCGGGCCTCCCCATCATCGAGGAAACGAGACCATGACCGCCATCGCCGCCAGCCCTGCGCCCCAGGCCAAGGCCATGACCATCGCCGGCTGGACGCTGACCGGCCTCTTCGCCGCCTTCATGCTCTTCGACGTGGGCATCAAGCTGGTCGGCCATCCGGAAGTCGCCAAGGCCGAGGCCCAGCTCGGCCTGCCGGCGGGCAGCGGCTTCGGGATCGGCGTCATGGAGGGCGTGATCCTGGCCCTCTACCTCTTCCCGCGCACCGCGATCCTGGGCGCCGTCCTGGTCGCGGCCCTCATGGGTGGGACCTGCGCCGTTCACCTTCTCAACCACAACCCGCTGTTCAGCCACATGCTGTTCGGCCCCTACCTGGCTCTCTTCGCCTGGGGCGGCCTGTGGTTCCGGGATCCTGAGGTGCGGCGTCTCGTCCCGATTCGGCGTTAACGAATCCCGAACCGGCAGCATGGTTAATGAATTCGACTAGCCTGGACTCCGCAGCGGATACTCCAGGTGATTCGGAACAGGATCCATGCGTCGGCTCACTCTCGCCCTGCTCTGCGCGACCTACCTCTGCCTCTCGCTGATCATCGCGCTCAGCCTGTGGCGGAACGGCATGGGCTGGGGCGTGGCCATCTCGTCCATGATGGGCTGCTTCGGCCTGTGCCTGGCCTCGCACGGCATGATCATGCGCTTCCTGGAGATGCGCGAGATCCGCGGCGAGGTCGAGGCCGTCCGTGAAGGCCACCGCATCCTGCTGGACCAGATGGTCCGCCTGGACGGACGGGTGACCGACATCGCGTCTGTGGTCGAGAACGACAAGTCGCGCTCCGCCACACTGACCGGCGAAGTCCACCTGCTGGAGAAACTGGTCCAGAAGATGACCCGCCGGTTCGACGAGCAGCCTGCCTACGCCAGCTCGTCGCCCCACCTGGCCGCCCGCGGCGGCCATGACGTTCGCCGCCCGGTCAGCCTGCTGGACGTGGTCCGCGAGGCGCTGACCGAGAACCGCGTCGACCTCTACCTGCAGCCGGTCGTGGGCCTGCCCCAGCGCAAGACGGTCTTCTACGAGAGCTATTCGCGCCTGCGCGACGCCTCGGGCCAGGTGATCATGCCGGCTGAGTACCTGACCGTCGCCGAGCCCGCCGGCCTGATGACGGCCATCGACAACCTACTGCTCTTCCGCTGCGTGCAGATCGTCCGCCGCCTGGCCGCCCGCGACCGCCGCGTCGGTGTCTTCTGCAACATCTCCATGTCCAGCCTGGGCGACGACGAGTTCTTCCATCAGTTCCTGGACCTGCTGCGCGGCAACCGCGACCTCGCGCCGGCGCTGATCTTCGAAGTGGGCCAGGCCGCCTTCGACAACCGCAACGCCATCCAGGCCCGCAACATGGCCCGCCTGGCCGACCTCGGCTTCCGCTTCTCGATCGACAAGGTCACCAACCTCGACCTCGACCTGCAGGACCTGACCCGCGCGGACGTCAAGTTCGTCAAGGTGGCCGCCCAGACGCTGCTGGACGAACTGACCGAGGTGGAGGACCGCCTGGTCCTGCGCTCGATGCCCGACCTGGCCGCCGAGGACTTCGCCCTGCTGCTGCGCCGCTACGGCGTCGACCTGATCGCTGAGAAGGTCGAGAACGAGCGCCAGGTGGTCGACATCCTCGACCTGGACATCCAGCTGGGCCAGGGCCACCTGTTCGGCGAGCCCCGCGCCATCAAGAACGATGTCCTGGCCGAAGCCGGCCAGCCGAGCCCCGCCTCCAACGTCGAGCGCATGCGCTTCCGCGCGGCCTGATCGTCGCCTCCCCTCTCGCTTCGCGGGGGGAGAGGAGTGTGTTACCCGGCGCCCATGACCTCCCCGACCCCGATCCAGGGCCTCTCCGAACTGGCCGGCCGCTACGACGTGCTGCTCTGCGACGTCTGGGGCGTTATCCACAACGGCCGCGAACACTTCCCCGAAGCCTGCGCCGCGCTCGCGCGGTTCCGGGCCGAGGTGGGCCCCGTGATCCTGATCTCCAACGCGCCCCGCCCGCATGGCCCGGTGATCGAGCAGTTGGACAGCCTGGGCGTGCCGCGCGCCGCCTGGACCAAGCTGGTCACCTCGGGCGACGCCACCCGCCCGCTGCTGGCCGAGCGCGCGCCGGGGAAGGTCTGGGCTATCGGCCCTGAGCACCAGAGCGTGCTCTACGGCGGCCTGGACCTGGAGATGGGCGGCCCTGAGGACGCCGACTTCATCTCGGTGACGGGCCCCTACGACGACGAGAACGACGAGCCCGGCGACTACCGCGAGCGCTTCATCACCTGCGTCGGGCGCGGCCTGGAGCTGATCTGCGCCAACCCCGACATCGTCGTCCAGCGCGGCGACAAGCTGATCTACTGCGGCGGCGCCCTGGCCCAACTCTACGAGAGCCTCGGCGGCAAGGCCGTGATGGCCGGCAAGCCCTACGCCCCGATCTACGAAATGGCCCTGGGCCAGGCCCAAGCTGAGCTACAGCGACCGATCGACGCGGGCCGCGTGCTCTGCGTGGGCGACGGACTGCCCACGGACGTACGCGGAGCCAATGCCCGAAACCTGGATATTCTCTTTGTCGCCAATGGTATACATGGTGGCGAGACTATCGGTCCCGACGGCCTGAACCTCAATGTAGTTGACGATCTCCTGCGGCAAGAAGGCCTACAGGCGAACTGGGCCATTGCGGATATGGCATGGTGAACGGCGCGAGTCGCACCGCTGACGGCACGGGTCGGCGGGGCGAGGGGGACGCGCCCCAACGACGGCTGCAGGGGGATCTGCCGTGCAAGGCTTCTTTTTTGACGAGCTCACCGTCGGCCAGACGGCGGAGATGAGTCGCGTGGTCGGCGCCGCCGACATCGAGGCTTTCGCCGAGGTGTCGGGCGACATCAATCCCGTCCACCTGGACGAGGACTACGCCAAGACCACCACCTTCGGGGAGCGCATCGCCCACGGCATGCTGTCGGGCGCCTATCTCTCGGCCGTGCTGGGCACGCGCCTGCCCGGCCCGGGCGCGATCTACCTGTCGCAGTCGCTGCGCTTCCGCCGCCCGGTGAAGATCGGTGACCTGGTCGTCGCCAAGGTGACCGTGAAGGCGCTGGATGAGTCGCGCGGCCACGTCACCCTCGACACCGCTTGCGCGGTCAGCGGCAAGACGGTCGTCGACGGCGAAGCTCTAGTGATTGCGCCGCGCCGCCCCGCATGACTTAAACGGATGCATGAAGCGCATCCGGGTCATTCGCGGTTGGAAGGGTCTTACTGAGCACGACCGCGGCGCCGCCGTGGCGATGGGCAGTTTCGACGGCGTCCACCTGGGCCACCAGCAGGTGATCGAACTGGCCGCCCGGGCCGCCAATGACCTGGGCGCGCCGCTGGGCGTCATCACCTTCGACCCGCACCCACGCGTCTACTTCCGGCCCGACGAACCGGCTTTCCGGCTGATGAAGACCGACCAGCAGGCGCGCGCGCTGGAGAAGCTGAACGTCGACATGCTGTATGTCCTGCCGCTCGAGGCCGAGCTGGCGGAGATGACCGACCGCGAGTTCGCCGCCCGCGTCCTGCACGAGGGCCTGGGCGCCCGTCACGTGGCCGTCGGCTTCGACAACTCGTTCGGCAAGGGCCGGACCGGTACGCCCGAGACCATGCGCGCCTACGGCCGGGAGCTGGGCTTCGGCGTCAGCGTGGCCGAGCCTGTGGGCGACGTCGACGGCGACAAATACTCCTCCACCGCCGTGCGCGAGGCCCTGCGCGAAGGCCGCCCCGAGGAGGCCGCCGCGATCCTGGGGCGCCCGTTCGCCATCGAAGGCCCGGTGCAGCGCGGCCGCCAGCTGGGCCGCAAGCTGGGCTTCCCAACCGCCAACGTCGACCTGGGCGACTACGTCTCGCCGCGCTTCGGCGTCTACGCCACCCGCACGCGCCTGTCGGACGGCCGCGAGTTCACCGGCGTCGCCAACATCGGGGTGAACCCCACGGTCCAGGGCGTGACCCGGCCCCTGCTCGAGGTCTGGCTTTTCGACTTCGACGAGGACATCTACGACCGCATCATCGAGACCGACCTCGTGGCCTTCCTGCGCCCCGAGGAGAAGTTCGACAGCCTGGAGACCATGACCGAGCAGGTCATGCGCGACGCCGAACGCGCGAAGAAGGTGCTGGAGGCGTGACGCCGCCGTTCGAACAGGTCTTCCCGTTCGTCTTCCCGGTCTTCTTCGTCGGATTATGGCTGCTGATCACCACGATCCTCAGCCGCGTCTCGGGTTGGCCCGGACTGAGCGCCGCCTTCCCGGATCGGCCCGACGAAAAACTGGTCGGGTTCGGCGCCGCCTCCGGCCGAATGGGGCTCGGCGTGAACTACAACAACTGCCTGGTTCTCACGGCGTGCCGCCAGGGCCTTCGCGTCGGGGTCTGGCGGATCTTTGGTCTGTTCGACCGTCCGTTCTTCGTGCCCTGGGAACAGCTGACGACCGAGCGAAAGGCCGGCGTCCTGGGCCAGCGCGTGACGATGCGTTTCGGCAAGCCGCCCGTGGGCCAGCTCGAAATCTCGGGGCGCCTCGCCGACAAGCTTGCGGCCGCCGCCGGCGCGCGCTGGCCCGAGCCGCTTCCCGCCCACAACGCCCCGATCGTCAGCTAGCGGTCGTCGGCGTTCGTCGCGGGCGCAAGGCGGCCCAGATCGAACCGGTCGCCCGCCTTCAGCAGGTAGTAGTGGCCGCCGTTCGGCTGTTCCTTGCCGTCGTGGATGAAGACGTGGCCCACCCCCAGCACGCCGAAGCGGTCTCGCGTCACCTCGATGGCCGTCGACTGGTCGATGCCGATGCCCAGCAGGTCGGGATGCTTCGTCACCACCTCGTCCAGGTCGCCCTCGCGGTGGCGGGCGGTGACGTGCTGGTCGATGGCCGCGCCGCTCATCAGCGAGAAGCCCTGCTCGTAGCCCGGCGCCATCATGATCTCGTTGCCCGAGCGCGCGCCGCGCACCAGGTACGATGCCTGGATCGAAGCGCCGGCCGAGGTGCCGCCGATCACGCCGCCGCGCGCCAGCACCTGCTTGATCGCCGCCTCGGTCTTCGTGCCGGCGTAGGAGTCCACCAGCCGCCACTGCCGCCCGCCCACGAACCAGACGGCGGTCGCGTCCTCCAACGGCTTGGCGAACGCCTCGGTGTCGGCCTGGGCCTTGTCGCGCGTATGGAGCACGGTGAGGTTCGTCGCCCCCAGCTCCTGGAACATCTTCAGGCAGTTGCAGTCCTGGCCATAGGCGGCGTCCTCGCCCGCCGTCGGGATCACCACGATCTTCGCCTTCGGCCCGCCCGCCAGCGCGATGAAGCGGCCGACGATCTCAGGCCCCAGCTTGCCGCCGCCGGCGATGATCAGCGTCCCCTTCTCGGGCCCCTTCACCACCGGCGCGGCCTGGACGGCGGTCGCGAGCGCCGCGAACAGCAGGACGGTCCCCAGGCGCCGGACGGACCTGGAGGGAAGGGTGGGAAAGCGCATCGGAAACTCCAAGGGCGAACGGCTGTCCCTCTAGACAGCCAGCCCGTGGCGAAATCCAGTTTTTCCGTGGCCGCGCGGGCCGGTTGGCCCAGCCGCCTAGCGAGCGACCGTGATGTCCTTGATCAGCGCCTGGACCGTGGCCTTCTCGCCGATGTTCCACAGCGCCTTCAGATAGGCCAGCGTGCGGCTGGCCGCCTCGTCCTGCTTCCAGTCGCATCCGTGGAACCGGCAGCTCTCGAACACAGGCGCGTCGCCGCCGGAATAGACCAGCCGGCAGTCGCGGAATTCGCAGTCGGAGAAGGTCTCACCGTCGAGCACGACGGCTTCGTGGTTGTACATCACGCCACTGGGCATCGGTCGTCTCAGGTCTCTTCGGTCTTGGGCGTCGGTTCGGCCTCGCTGCGTTCGCGCTGCTCACGCTTGGCGGCGGCCTTCCCGGCGGTCTTCAGCGCCTTGACGCGCTCGCGCTCGCGGCGCTCGAAGTCGTAGTTGGGCTTGCGCGCCATCGGGCTCTCCTATCGGGCCTTGCGGGCGGCGTAGCGCGCGTCGCGCTTGGCCTTCTGCTCGGCCTTGGTGAGCGCCTTGCGCTCCTTGCGTTCGCCGCGCTTGGCGTCGAGCGCGTCGGCGACCGCCGCATCCGCGGCCAGGCGCCGGGCTTCCAGTTCGGCGGCCGCCGCCTGCTGACGGGCGGCCCGATCCTCGGCGCGCGTCCGGCGGACGTCCGCCAGTTGGGCGGCCCGGGTCACGGCGCGCGGCTGGAAATCGACGGGAGCCGCCGCCGGCTTGGGCCGGAAGCCGGCCAGCAGCGCCTTGCGGGCCTCGGCCGCGGTTTTCAGGCGCTCGGCGAAACCGGTGCGTTGGAGTTCGTTCATGGAGTCCTCAGGGTTTGGGCGCGCCGGCGTCGGCCCGGTAGGTGGCCGCGCAGATCGCCGCGAGGTGGCGGCTGATGTTCCGGGGCGCGAGCAGGGCGTCCACCGCGTGACAGCCATCGGCCTTCAGCCGCCGCTTCAGCGTGGCGACGTCCGGGATCTTTCCGGCGCGGGCCAGTTCGTACGCGCGCTCTATCGTGGATGGAGTCATGGCAGGTCCGGCGGCGGCCGGGCAGGATCGCCCTGCCGGCCGCACGGCCCGCAGGCTAGGCGGCTTGGAGCTGGCCGGCCGACATCTTGCCGCTGCGCTGGTCGCGCTCCAGCTCGAACGAGACCTTCTGGCCCTCGTTCAGTGAGCCGAGGCCCGCGCGCTCGACGGCCGAGATGTGGACGAAGACGTCCGCGCCGCCGTCGTCGGGCTGGATGAAGCCGAAACCCTTGGCGGCATTGAACCACTTCACGGCGCCTGTCGTCATGTTTTGTTGCCTTCTCATGTAAATCGTCACAGTCGCCTTGCGGCGAAATGGATCAAGATATCGAGGATAATTTTTGGAAATTCGGGCTCTATCCCAAGAAAAATCGTGGAGAGCCGCCGCACCAAATCGATATTCGACTTCGATCAGATATCAGAATATCTTTCATGATGCGAGCTTATTCGTGATCATATTTCTCACGATCTTGCGACAGCCTGACGCCAGCCGACGTCCCGTGCGGCCTCTCTGCGGGCCCGGCGGGGATGACGACCCCAGCTCACTCTGTTAGAGCCTCCGCCCATGACTTCGGTTCGGACGAGCCTGCGAATTACCCGCCCGGCGTGACGCCGCCGGACGAGCGCGCGCGCCGGGTGCCATCCCGCAATCTCGAACCCACCGATCCAATGGACAGAGTTATGGCCGACGACGCCGCTAAGCCCGCCCGCGACTACCGCGAGACCGTCTTCCTTCCCGACACCCCGTTCCCCATGCGCGCGGGCCTGCCCCAGAAGGAGCCGCAGACGCTCGCCAAGTGGGCCGAGCTCGACCTCTACCACGCGATGCGCGCCGAACGGCAGCGTGCGGGGGCGCCGCTGTTCGTGCTGCACGACGGCCCGCCCTACGCCAACGGCGCCATCCACATCGGCCACGCCCTGCAGAAGACGCTGAAGGACTTCGTGGTCCGCTCGAAGTTCCTGCTGGGCTACGACGTCGACTACGTGCCCGGCTGGGACTGCCACGGCCTGCCGATCGAATGGAAGATCGAGGAGGAGCTGCGCAGCCAGGGTCGCCGCAAGGACGAGGTCTCCAAAGCCGAGTTCCGCACCCGCTGCCGCGAATACGCCAGCCACTGGATCGACGTGCAGCGCAACGGCTTCAAGCGCCTGGGCGTCATCGGCGACTGGGAGAACCGCTACGCCACCATGGACTATTCGAGCGAGGCCGCGATCGTGGCCGAGTTCCACAAGTTCGTCGCCTCGGGCCAGCTCTACCGCGGCTCCAAGCCCGTGATGTGGAGCCCGGTCGAGCGCACGGCGCTGGCCGACGCCGAGGTCGAATACCATGACCACGTCAGCCCCACGATCTGGGTGAAGTTCCCCGTCGTCGAGGGCAGCGACGCCGCCCGCGGCGCCTCGGTCGTCATCTGGACCACCACGCCCTGGACCATCCCGGCCAACCGGGCGATCAGCTACAGCGACGCCATCGCCTACGCCGTCTACCAGGTCGGAGCCATGGAAGAGGGCCTGGAGTTCGAGCCCTGGGCCAAGCCGGGTGACCGGCTGATCGTGGCCGAGAAGCTCAGCGACGAAGTCTTCAAGGCCGCCAGGATCGCCAAGGCCCGCCGGGTCGAGAAGGTCGACTGCCAGGGAATGGTCTGCGAGCACCCGCTGGCGGCGCTCGACACCCACTACGCCTTCCAGGTGCCCCTGCTCAGCGGCGACCACGTCACCGACGACGCCGGCACGGGCTTCGTCCACACCGCCCCCGGCCACGGCGCCGACGACTACCTGGTGTGGCTGGCCCACGGCCACCGCGAGATCCCCGACACCGTCGACCCGGACGGCGCCTATTATCCGCACGTGCCGCTGTTCGCGGGTCTGAAGGTGCTGGAGACCGAGGGCAAGAAGGCCGGCAAGTTCGGCCCGGCCAACGGCGCGGTGATGGAGAAGCTGATCGAGGCCGGCCGCCTGCTGGCGCGCGGGCGGATGGAGCACAGCTATCCGCACTCGTGGCGCTCGAAGGCCCCGGTGATCTTCCGCAACACACCCCAGTGGTTCATCCGCATGGACGAGCCGGTGGACACCCAGGCGCTGGGCGGCCGCACGCTGCGCGAGGCGGCGCTGGAGGCCATCGAGGCCACTGCGTTCTATCCGGCCGGCGGCAAGAACCGCATTCGCTCGATGGTCGAGAGCCGCCCCGACTGGCTGATCAGCCGCCAGCGAGCCTGGGGCGCGCCGCTGGCCATGTTCGTCGACAAGGAGACGAACCAGCCGCTGCACGATCCCGAGGTCGACAAGCGCATCGTCGACGCCATCCGCGCCGAGGGCGCCGACGCCTGGTTCAACCGCCCGGTCACCGACTTCCTGGGAAGCCACGACCCCGACCGCTACGAGAAGGTCGAGGACATCCTCGACGTCTGGTTCGACAGCGGATCGACCCACGCCTTTACGCTGGAGAACCGCGCCCACACCAAGTGGCCGGCCGACCTCTACCTGGAAGGCTCGGACCAACACCGCGGCTGGTTCCAGTCGTCCCTGCTGGAAAGCTCGGGCACCCGCGGCCGCGCGCCGTACGACGCCATCCTCACCCACGGCTTCACCATGGATGAGAACGGCGAGAAGATGTCCAAGTCCAAGGGCAACACCGTCGATCCCGAGGTGGTGATCCGCGAGAGCGGCGCCGAGATCATCCGGCTGTGGGCCGCCATGATCGACTACGCCGACGACAGTCGGATCGGGAAGACGATCCTGCAGACCACCTCGGACGCCTACCGCAAGCTGCGCAACACCGTCCGCTACATGCTGGGCGCGCTGGCCGACTTCACGCCCGACGAGGCGGTGGAGCTGGCCGACATGCCGCCGCTCGAGCGCTTCATCCTGCACCGCCTGTGGGAGCTGGATGGCCAGGTGCGCGCCGCCTACGAGGGATATCTCTTCCAGGACGTGATCCGCCCGGTGCTGGACTTCTGCCAGAACGAGCTGTCGTCGCTGTTCTTCGACGTGCGCCGCGACAGCCTCTACTGCGATCTGCCGTCGTCGCCGACCCGCCGGGCCGCGCGCACGGTGATGGACGCGGTGTTCGAGCGCCTGACCGCCTGGCTCAGCCCGCTGATCCCCTTCACCATGGAGGAGGCGTGGACCACGCGCTTCCCCGAAGGCCACTCGAACTGCCTGCGGGTCATCCCGACGACGCCGGCCGAATGGCGCAACGACGCCGAGGCCGCCCGCTGGGCCAAGGTGCAGCAGGTGACGTCCGTGGTGACCGGCGCGCTGGAGATCGAGCGCCGCGAGAAGCGCATGGGCGCTGCGCTCGAGGCGGCGCCCAAGGTCCACGTGGCCGACGCCGAGCTGCTCGCCGCCTTCGAGGGCCTGGACGCCGCCGAGGTGTTCCGGACCAGCCAGGCGACCCTGGTCGCCGGCGACGGCCCCGGCTTCAAGCTGCCCGAGGTGGCCGGCGTCTCGGTCGAGCCGCTGAAGGCCGAAGGCAAGAAGTGCGCGCGCTCGTGGCGGATCCTGCCCGAGGTCGGCAGCGACCCGCGCTATCCCGACCTGTCGCGGCGCGACGCCGAGGCCGTGGCGGCCTGGGACGCGGCCCACGCATGAAGGTGACCAAGAACGGCTGGACGGCCTACGCGATCGCGCTGGTCGTCATCGCCCTCGACCAGCTCTCCAAGTACTGGATCCTCGGCGTCCTGCGGCTGCCCGAGCAGCAGGCGCACGAGGTTCTCTGGCCGCTGCAGTTCACGCGCATCTGGAACGAGGGCGTCAGCTTCGGCCTGCTCCAGGCCCAGCACGACGTGGTCCGCTGGGGGCTGGTGGTGTTCTCGCTGGGCGTCGCGGCCCTGCTGGCCGCCTGGGCCCGCAGCCAGGGCCGCCTGTTGCCCGCGCTGGGCCTCGGCATGGTGATCGGCGGGGCCATCGGCAACGCCATCGACCGCGCCCGCTTCGGCGCCGTGGTCGACTTCATCGACGTCCAGCGCCTGGGCTTCTTCCCCTGGATCTTCAATGTCGCCGACAGCGGCATCACGATCGGCGTCGCGCTCTTGCTGCTCGACAGCCTGCGGCCGCAACGTCCCGCCGCATAGCGTTGGCTGCCGGACGCGATTAAGGTATCTGACTTCACCCGGCCGGGGGGCCGAAGGAGCTTTCTAAGTCTATGACGTTCAACCGAGTGATCGTGGCGACCGCCCTGGTCGCGGCCGCGGGCCTCGCCGGCTGCCAGTCGACCCAGAAGGCCCTGGGCATGTCCAAGGTGACCCCCGACGAATTCCGCGTCGTCACAAAGGCGCCGCTGGTCGTTCCCCCCGACTACGCCCTGCGCCCGCCGGCGCCCGGCGAGCCGCGCCCGCAGGAACTGCAACCCGAAAGCGCCGCGCGCAACGCCCTCCTGGGCCAGCGTGAGGCCGAGCAACGCTCGGACGGCGAGAAGCTGCTGGTGGCCAAGGCCGGCGCTGAGAAGGCCGACCCGCTGGTCCGCTACGTCGTCGACGACGAGTTCGGCGACATCGCGCACAAGGAAAAGAGCTTCGCCGACCGGGTGATGTTCTGGAAGAAGGACGACACCGCGGCCAAGCCCGCCGCCGGCGCCGGCCTCGACAACTCCAACGCGCCGGTCGACCCCGCCGCCGAGCAGGAACGCGTCGCCAAACTGACCGGCGGCAAGCCGATCACCATCCAGCGCGACGCCAAGTCGAGGATCAAGCTCCCGGGGCTGTAGGACGGCCGCTCCTCCCCCACAGGGGGAGGGGGACCACGAAGTGGTGGAGGGGGCTTCCGCTCAGACCCTCTCCACAACGTTTTCGCCGCGCCGCCAGAGCGCGAACCGCACCTTCTGAGCGGAAGCCCCCTCAGTCAGCTTCGCTGACAGCTCCCCCGACGGGGGAGCAATGGTCGCGCCTCACTCCTCCCCCGGCGTCTTCACCGTGAAGCCCTGGGCCTTCAGGCGTTCCAGCACGCCGTTCTGCGCCAGCAGGGGCCGCAGGGGCACCAGCGCGATCGCATGCCCGGGGGTCTTCAGCGCGTTCGCGATGGCCGCCGCCTCGTCGGCCTTGGTGCGCTCGTCGTAGGTCCGCCCGCCGGTGATCACGGCCAGGCAGCGCTCGTAGGTCCGCTCGTTCTGCAGGGCGCCCTCGACGTCGCCCGCCGCCCAGGCCCGCGCCGCCGCCAGGGTCACGCCCGGGCCGGCCTCGGCCTGGGCCAGCACCTCGTCGAAGCAGATCCGGCCGGTCTGGGCCGGCGTGCGGATGATCCCGCCCAGCTGCGGCCCGAGGTCGTAGCTCTTCTCCATCACCTTCACGCCCTTCCGCTGCGCCAGCAGGCGCACCAGCTTGGCCGGGTCCATATTGGTGAGCTGGGACCGGTCGCGGTAGTCGATGGCCAGCTGCACGCCCGCCGCCAGCGGGTTGTTGGTGTTGTAGTGCTTGGCGTCCTGGCCCAGCCGGGTGCGCACCGCGACGAACCGCGCCCGCGTGCCGGCGTCCAGCCGCTCCTCGAACGGCCCGCCCGACTTCAGGCGCATCAGGTTGAACGCCGTCCCGATCGACCCGCCCACCTTCGCCCGCACATTGACGAAGGGCAGGATGACCACGTTCGCGCCCTCCAGCCGGCGCTCGAAGATCGCCCGGTCCCACTCCATCCGCTTGGGCGCCAGCGACGGCACGCCCAGGACGTAGACCGTGGTGTCGCCGTCCGAGACGCGCCACCAGGCCGGCCCCGGCAGGCGGCCATGCACCACCAGCTCGTCGACCAGCGTGGCGTCGGGATCGTCCACGGCCGGGTTCAGTGGAACCTGGGCGGCAGCCGGCAGGGCGAGGCAGAGGCCGAAAACCGCGGCCAGGGAAGCAATGCGATTCAGCACGGACAGGGTCTCATGGGGACGGCGGCTCCTTGGAATCGTACTATGTAGGAAGGCCTAGCCGTCATGCCGATCCGCCGCCTTCCGCCCGAACTGATCAACCGCATCGCCGCCGGCGAGGTGGTGGAGCGCCCCGCCAGCGCGGTCAAGGAGCTCGTGGAGAACGCGCTCGACGCCGGCGCCTCCGAAGTCCAAGTCCAGGCCGACGGCGGGGGCCTTTCGCGCATCCTCGTGGCCGATGACGGCAACGGTTTGTCCGCCGACGAGCTGCCCTTGGCCGTCGAGCGCCACGCCACCTCCAAGCTCGCCCCCGACGACGCCGGCGACTACGACCTCCTGCGGATCGCCACCCTGGGCTTCCGGGGCGAGGCCCTGCCGTCCATCGGCTCGGTGGCGCGCCTGTCGATCACCAGCCGGGCGAAAGGGCTCGCGGACGCCCACGCCATCTTCGTGGAGGCGGGCGCGGTGGGCGCGGTGGCCCCCTCCGGCTTCCCCGGCCCGCACGGCGCCCGCGTCGAGGTTCGCGACCTCTTCTACGCCACGCCCGCGCGCCTGAAGTTCATGAAGTCCGAGCGCTCGGAGGCCCAGGCGATCACCGAGGAGCTGAAGCGCCAGGCCATGGCTCACGAGGCCGTGGGCTTCGCCCTGGACATCGACGGCCGCCGCACCCTGCGCCTGCCCGCCGAGGCCGCGGGCGACGAGGGTCGCCTCGCCCGGCTGGGCGCGATCATGGGCCGGGAGTTCTCCGAAAACGCGCTGCTCATCGACCACGAGCGCGAGGGCGTGCGCCTGTCGGGCTATGCCGGCCTGCCCACCTACAATCGCGGCAACGCGGCCCATCAGTATCTGTTCGTCAACGGCCGGCCCGTGCGCGACCGCCTGCTGCAGGGCGCCCTGCGCGGGGCCTACGCCGACTTCCTGGCCCGCGACCGCCATCCGGCCTGCGCGCTCTACGTCGAACTGGACCCGACCCTGGTCGACGTCAACGTCCACCCGGCCAAGGCCGAGGTGCGTTTCCGCGACCCGGCCCTGGTGCGCGGGCTGATCGTCAGCGGCCTGCGCCACAGCCTGGCGGCCGCCGGCCACCGCGCCTCGACCACCGTGGCCGCCGCGGCCCTGGGCGGCTTCCGGCCCCAGTCGTACCCGCCGCCGCGGCCCTCGGGCGCTGGCTTCTCCGCCTGGAACGCCGGCGGCTGGCAGGCCGCCGCCGCCGCGCTCCAGCCGATTCCAGGCCTCAACGAAGTGTCGGCCCGCGCCGAGCTGGCCCCCGAGGCCTACGCGCCCCAGGGCCACGCTCAGCCGGGCCTGGCCGAACCGGCGGCGGCTGCGCCGGTCTTCGATCCCGTGGACTATCCGCTGGGCGCGGCCCGGGCCCAGGTCCACGAGACCTACATCGTCGCCCAGACCCGCGACGGGGTCGTCATCGTAGACCAGCACGCCGCCCACGAGCGCCTGGTCTACGAGCGCATGAAGGGCGAACTGGCCGAGGGCGGCGTCGCCCGCCAGACCCTGCTGCTGCCCGAGGTGGTCGAGCTGGACCCCGCCGAGGCCGAACGCGTCGCCGCCCGCGCCGACGAGCTCGCCGCGCTCGGCCTCATGATCGAGAGCTTCGGCCCCGGCGCAATCCTGGTGCGCGAGGTCCCGGCCCTGCTGGGCGAGACCGACGTCGCCGGCCTGGTCCGCGACATCGCCGACGACCTCGCCGAGAACGGCCAGGCCCTGGCGCTGAAGGAACGGCTGGAGGAGGTCTGCTCCACCATGGCCTGCCACGGCTCGGTCCGCGCCGGCCGCCGGCTCACCGCGCCCGAGATGAACGCCCTCCTGCGCCAGATGGAAGCCACGCCCCACTCCGGCCAGTGCAACCACGGCCGCCCGACCTACGTGGAGCTGAAGCTGGCGGATATCGAGCGCCTGTTCGGCCGGCGGTAGCTGGGCTCACGCCGCTCTCTAGTTCGCGCCCTCAAGCAGTCGGCGCGCGATGACCTGAGCCTGGATCTCGCCGGCGCCCTCGAAGATGTTGAGGATGCGCGCGTCGGCCAGGACGCGGCTCACCGGCTGCTCCATCGCAAACCCCGTTCCGCCGTGGATCTGCACGGCGTTGTCGGCGGCCGCCCAGGCGATGCGGGCGGCGGTCAGCTTGGCCATACCGGCCTCCAGGTCGCAGCGGCGGCCCTCGTCCTTCGCCCGGGCCGCGAACCAGGCCAGGCGCCGCGCGCCCAGGATCTCGGCGGCCATCATGGCGAGCTTGTTGGCGACGCGCGGGAAGCCGGCGATCGGCCCGCCGAACTGGCGGCGCTGCAGCGCGTAGTCGAGCGCGAGGTCCAGGGCGTTCTGCGCCACGCCGATGGCGCGGGCGGCGGTCTGGATGCGGGCGCTCTCGAAGGTGGCCATGAGCTGCACGAAGCCCTGGCCCTCCTGGCCGCCCAGAAGATGGGCGTGCGGGACCTCGAAGCCGTCGAAGGCGATCTCGTATTCCTTCATGCCGCGATAGCCGATCACGCCGATCTCGCCGCCGCTCATGCCGGGGGCGGGGAACGGGTCGGCGTCGGTTCCGCGCGGCTTCTCGGCCAGGAACATCGACAGGCCGCGGTGGTCGGCCTTGTCCGGGTTGGTGCGGACCAGCAGGGTCATCACGTCGGCGCGCGCGGCGTGGGTGATCCACGTCTTGGCGCCCGACACCTTCCAGACGTCGCCGTCGCGGACGGCGCGGGTGCGTAGGGACCCCAGGTCGGAGCCGGCCTCGGGCTCGGTGAACACGGCCGTCGGGATCATGGTCCCGGCGGTGATGGCGGGCAGGAACTTCGCCTTCTGCTCGGGCGTGCCGTGGGCCAGGATCAGCTCGCCGGCGATCTCGGAGCGGGTGCCCAGCGAGCCGGTCCCGATCCAGCCCCGCGACAGGGCCTCCGACACCACGCACATCGCCACCTTGCCCAGACCCGAACCACCCCATTCCTCCGGCGCGGTCAGGCCGAAGACGCCCAGGTCGCCCAGCTCCTGCAGCAGCGCCAGCGGGATCAGCTCGTCGCGCAGGTGCCAGCCGTGGGCGAAGGGCGTGATCTTCTCCTCGGCGAAGGCGTGGAACTGGTCGCGGATGGCCTCCAGTGTCTCGTCCAGGCCGCTGGCCTCCAGCGAGGGGCGGCCGCGGGCCTGGTCCAGCAGCTCGACGATCCGCAGTTTCACGGCCTGGGACGCGCCGGGCCGCAGCCGGCCCAGGATATGGCTCAGCCGTTCGGCGGGGGCGAAGACGTCGGCGGGACGGAAGATCTCGCCCTGGTTCATCGGGATGCCGCCCTGGAGCTGGCTCAGGTATTCGTGCGCCAGGAGCTGGGCGGGCAGGGCCTCGGCCTCGGTCAGGCGGCCCTCATCGCTCAGCGCGCGCGCCCAGGCGGCGGTCTGGCGCAGGGTCTCGGCGTAGGCGGCGGCCCACGCCAGGCCGTGGGCCGCATGCTGCTCGGCGTCCAGTGCGGCGCGGTCCAGCCGGCCGTCGCGGTTGACCCGCTTCGCCACCGCCGCGCCGATCGAGGCGGCGAGCGCGGCGGCTTCGCGGGCGGCCTCGTCGAGGAGGTCGGGCAGGTGCGGCAGAACGAGGGTCATGGGCGCCTTATGGCAGGCTTGCGTAGCGTGAGGTCAGACCCCTTAGCTGTACCGCGACACACGAGAACAGGAAGCGCCCGATGCTCACCGTCCACCATCTGAACGACAGCCGCTCGCAGCGGATCCTCTGGCTGCTGGAGGAGCTGGGGACGCCCTACGAGATCAAGTTCTACCAGCGCGACGCGACCACGCGTCTTGCGCCGCCCGAGCTGGTGGCCGTGCATCCCCTGGGCAAGTCGCCGGTGATCACCGACGGCGGCCTGACCGTCCACGAGTCCGGCGCGATCATCGACTACATCGTGCGCAAGCATGGCGGCGGGCGCCTCGCGCCGGCGGCGGGCAGCGACGCCTACGAAGCCTATAACCAGTGGATGCACTACTCCGAGGGCTCGGCGATGCTGCCCTTGATGTTGTTCATGTACGTGGGCCGCCTGGGCGAGGCCGGCGCGCCGCTGCATCCGCGTATCGAGAGCGAGATCGCCAACCACCTGGGCTTCGTCGAGACATCGCTGGCCGGCCGCGACTGGCTGCTGGGCGGCGAGCTCTCGGCCGCGGACATTCAGATGAGCTTCGTGGGCGAGGTGACGGGCGCCTTCGGCCGCTATGGCAAGTACCCCAACATCAAGGCCTGGGTGGACCGCTTCCAGGCCCGCCCGGCCTACCGCGCCGCGCTGGAGAAGGGCGGGCCTTACAACATGGGGCCGCGCAGCTAGCGCTTACTCGAACGGCGGGAAGTCGTCGTCCAGCAGGCCGTCGATGAAGTCGAAGACGGTGGCCTTGAACGACGCGTGGGGGATCGCCGAGAAGTGGTCCACGCCGCGCAGGGTCACCGCCTTGCCCAGCGGGAAGACGGCGGCCAGCGGCTCGGCGTCGCCCGCCAGGTCGTCGAACTGGCCGGCGGCGACCAGCACCGGCATCGGCAGGCGGCCCAGCGCCGCGCGGTCCAGCGGCGGGCTGGCGGCGGCGGTGAAGGCGGCCAGGGCCTGGCGGTCTTCGCCCTGCTCGTCGGCGAACTGGCGGAAGCTCTTCAGCATCTCGTTCTGGATCGTTGACGGATCGGCCGCGCCCATGGCCTCGGCCATCGCCTCGACGCCGCCCGGCTTCGGCGGGTCCCATAGCTTCGCGCCCACGCCGCCCAGCAGCAGGTTCGAGACCCGATCGGGCGCGTCCAGGGCCAGCTGCATCGCCGTGCGCGTGCCCATCGAATAGCCCAGCACGTCGACGCGCCCGACGCCCAGACGGTCCAGCAGGGCCAGGGCGTCGGCGGCCAGGGTCTCGCGGCCGTAGTCGGCGGGGTCGTGCGAGCGCAGGCTCTCCCCGTGGCCGCGCTGGTCCAGGGCGATGGTGCGGAAGCCGCGGCGCTCCAGCGCGCCGTACCAGCCGGTGCGCCGCCAGCCCTCGTTCCGGTTGGACGCGAAGCCGTGCAGCAGCAGGATCGTGCGCTGGACCGGTCCGGCCGGGCTGATGTCGTCGTAGGCGATCGAGGCGCCGTTCAGGGTCACGCTGGGCATGGCCGGGGACGTTAAGGTCAGGGTGGCTCGCCCGTCCACTCCCAGTGCCAAGGCTCGAACGGGTAGTTCACGAAGCCGAAGCGCGCCGCGTTGGCCAGCAGCCAGCGGTAGGTCGGCGTGCGGGTCATGAAGAGCCGGTTCGGATCGGCCGTGGAGTCGGGGCCATAGCCGGGCGCCTGGCCCACGTACATGTCGGCGGCGAGGCCGGTGCGGTGGGCCGAGCAGCGGGCGCGGACGACGCCGTCGCAATTGCCCTCGGCCTGGCAGCGGGCGGCGTCGGCCGAGGGGCTGCGGTAGCCGGAGAAGATCGTCAGGTTGCGCGGATCGGCGGCGATCTCGGGGACCTCGGCGCGCGCGACGGCGACCATCCGGCGATAGGCTTCCAGCGCCTTGGGCCGCATCCATACCTGCTTGCCGCCATAGCCCTCATCGAGGCGCGCGGCGGTGATCAGGTCGGGTGTGTCGGGGCAACTGCCCAGCGATGTGAAGCGGACGAACTCGCGGCGTGTCTGGACGGCCGCCTTCATGGCCAGGAACAAGGGCTCGGTCAGGATGCCATCCTCGCCCAGCCCCTGCTGCTTCTGCCAGCCGGCCAAGGCGGCGGCGAAGCCCTCGCTGTCGGGCGGGCAGGCGGTGCGCACCTCGTGCTGGATCAGCGGGACATAGATCTCCCATCCCGTCTCGGGCCGCGCGAACGGCGCCCAGGCCAGGGTGGTCAGCGAGCCGGAGTTGGCCTGGGCCGCGGCCGTCCAGCCCTGGGCGCGGCAGTCGGGGCTGACGGGCCCCAGCGGCGTGGGTTGTCCCGCGGCGGTCTCGGTCGGCGCGCCCAGCGGCCCCGCGCCGGGCGGATGGGCCGGCGAGCAACTGGTCACGCGGAGGAACAGCAGGAGCAGCAGCGCGACCGCCGCGCCCGACGCCCCCAGGAACCGCATGACATCTCGGAGCTTCATCCACATCGCCGCCAGCAATGGGCGGCAGAACGCAGAGGTCCAGCATGAAGTTCTCGCCCGTTCTACTTTGCGGTGTGGCGGCCCTGGCGCTGAGCGCCTGCGAGATCCGGCCCCGCGAGGCGGCGAGCCAGGCCCAGAGCTCCGCGCCGCCGGCCGTCTCGATGCCGGCTGCGCCGCCGCCCGCGCCGGATATTGCGCCGCCCCAGGCGTCGAGCGCGCCCGTGGCCCAGGCCGTGGACCAGGCGGCCTTCGATGCGCGGGCCGCCACGCCCCAGGCCCGGCGCGACATGCTGATCCGCGCCCAGGTGCTGCTGGACCGCGCCCACTTCTCGCCGGGCGTCATCGACGGTCAGGACGGCGAGAACGTGAAGAACGCCGTCGCCGCCTACGAGCGCGCCCACGGCCTGCCAGAGGACGGCGTGCTGGACGCCGACGTCTGGGCGAAGCTGACGGCCGACGATGGTCCGATCCTCGTGGACTACACGATCACCGCCGAGGACGCCGCCGGGCCCTACACGCCGGAGATTCCGAAAAAATATGAGGATATGGCGAAGCTGGACCGCCTCGGCTTCACAGGTCCGGCGGAGGCGTTGGCCGAGCGGTTCCACATGGACGTGGCGCTGCTGCAGGCGCTGAACCCGGGCGCGGACTTCGGGGCGGCGGGGACCCGGATCGTCGTGGCCTGGCCCGCCCGCGAGGCGCTGCCGGCCAAGGTGGCGACCATCGAGGTGGACAAGGGCAGGAAGCAGGTCCGCGCCTATGACGCCGCGGGCGACCTGCTGGGCGCCTATCCGGCCACGGTGGGCTCGGCCGACCTCCCGACGCCATCCGGCGAATGGGCCGTACGGACGGTCGCGCCTGCGCCGACCTGGACCTATGACCCCAGCCGCCTGAATTTCGGCGACAAGTCTGCGGGGAAGTTGACCATCAAGGCCGGGCCCAACAATCCGGTGGGCGCGGTCTGGATCGACTTGACCAAGGACACCTACGGCATCCACGGCGCGCCGGAACCGCGCCTGGTGGGCAAGACCGCGAGCCACGGCTGCGTCCGCATGACCAACTGGGATGCGGTCCAGCTGTCGAAGGCGGTCGACAAGGCGACAAGGGTTAAATTCGTGGACGGACCAGCTGCCGCGCAGGCCTGACAGGTCGCGGAATTCCCACGATTTCCCAAGCGCTTCCCATTGTTAAGCCTTCGGTCACGAACCAGGGGTTACTCATTTTGGGTAGCGGCAAAAAGCCGCGCGACCATACGGGAAGAAGCACCATGTCCGCCCAAGGGCCGGCGCATGTCGTAGCGCCCATGAGCAGGGTCGACCGGGTGACGGGCCGCGGCCTCCGCGAGCGCGACCGCAAGCTGCGCGCCGCCGAGCATCGCCGACCCTCCCGTAGCGAGGCCGAGGCCTACGAGGCGCTGGTCGAGCGCCTGACCAAGTGCCATCAGGTCGGTTTCGAACGCTTCGACTGGCAGCAGGTCGAGGAGATGGGGCCGGTGGTCCCGAACGTCGCGCGCGACGCGGTCTCGGCCGTGGCGCGCCAGAAGCTGGCCAACTACCGCCCGTCGATCATGGACAGCCTGCTCGGCCGCGAGCGGGAGAAGCGCCGCGAGCTGACCAACAAGGTGGTCGAGTCCGCCAAGGCCGACGCCGAGCTCTACAACCGCGCCAAGGCCGAGGCCGCCGCGCACAACAAGATCCTGGCTCTGGCGGCCGACGTGCGGGACCTGAAGCCTGAGGCGATCGCCGGCGTGCTGAAGGCCAACGGCGCGGCCGCGGTGCTGAAGGACGTCACAGAGGGTTTCCGGCTGTTCGGCGAGGGCAAGAGCCGCCTGATTGGCCAGATCGACCTCTGGGAGTACGACGCCCTGCCCGAGGAGGCCTATTCGACCACCACCGTCGTCGCGCGCACCGTGCTGATGGAGGCCGAGCGCTGCCAGATGCAGCTCGCGCACGCCTGCTCGGTGTCGCTACGCGCGGCGGTCGAGGTGCTGCAGGTGGCGCCGCTCGAGTCGGTGGAGATCGTCGCGCGGGTGTATCGCCCGGGCGGTCAGCAGGAGACCGACATCGATCCGGTGCTCTACCTGAACGTCTCGCGCGAGGCGCTGGCCAAGCTGCAGCTGCGCAAGCTGGACGCCCCGCCGGCCGCCGTGGCCCTGGGCATGCAGGTGGACTGGACGCCGGCCCGCGGGCTGTACCCGATCCGCATCGACGACCCCGGCATCGCGCGGCTCACGGCCCCGAAGGTGGCGGCCTAGCTTCTCCAGCGCAGCGTCGCGGGCTGCACCGGGTTCTCGAACGGGCGGCCCTCGCGGCGGCTGGCGATCCATTCGCGCTTCAGCGCCTGGTACCACTTGGCCTGCCGGTCGGCGTCGTCGATCCAGAGCAGGCTGGGGTCGTGCTTCAGCCCCTGGTTCTGCAGCTTCACCATGTCGCCGTCCTGGCGCAGGAACGTGCGCGCCATCTTCGCGATCACGGGCTTGAGCAGGCTGAAGGCCGGATGGTCGGACCAGGCCAGCTGGGTCACCTGGGTGCGGGTCTCGTCCAGGGGCGTCAGGCAGGTGAGCGACAGCACCTGGCGGCGGCCCACCGTCACATGCTCCCAGCGCAGGCCGGGCAGGCGGAAGACGATCTCGGTCTCGGGCCGGCCGCCCAGGATCGCATAGGCGCGGCTGTTGCTGGACGGCGCGTGGCGGACCATGGCGAACCCCTGCTCGCGGGGCTCGAAGCGCTTTTCCTTGTCGTGCTCGCTGCCGGCCGTGCGCCACCACCACTGGCGATGCACATGGGGCCCGTGCGCCGGGTCCATCAGGCCCACGACCGCCTGGTCGATGTGGGCGTCGAACACCATGCGGTCGACCAGCTTGGGCGCGCCGCCCACCACGCCGGGGAAGACGGGCGGCGGGCCATCGGGCTCGCCGAGTGGGGTCGCGCCCATCCAGACGAAGACCATCCCCTGGCTCTCGGCCACGGGATAGCGGCGGACGCGGATCTTGGAGATGTCCATGGCCTGGTCGGCCGTCAGCGATGGGATCGCGGCGCAGGCGCCGTCGGCCCGGAACCGCCAGCCATGGTAGGGGCAGGCCACCGTCTCCATGCCCAGCTCGTCGCGATGCAGCTTGCCCGCCGACAGCGGCGCGGCTCGGTGGGGGCAGACGTCGCGCAGGGCGAAGAGCTCGCCGGCCCGGGCGCGGCCCAGCAGCACCGGCTCGCCCAGCAGGTCGACGTGGCTGAGCTTGCCCGGCCGCAGGTCGCCGGACAGCGCCGCGAAGTACCAGGCGTCGGTCAGGAAGCCGCGGCCGAACCGGTTGTCGGCGCGGGCCGATCGGGTCTCACCGTCAGGCATTGATATCCATCACACTGAAGTCACTCATTCCGCGAATTCACTCATCCGGAAGTTCGCCGCGGGCTTATGCATTTCGCCATGAAACGCGCCCTCATCCAAATCGCCGCCGCGGGGATCCTGTGGGCCACCGCCGCGCAAGCCGCGCCCGTGGAAGACCCGATGGCGGGCTTCTACGGCAACACCGTGACCATCGCCGTGCCGCCCTGGTATTTCGCCCGCCGATACGTCGATCCTGACGGCACCTGGCGCGAGCCGCGCGGCTCGGACTGGGTCAAGGGCGTCTGGAAGATCGAGAACGGCCAGATCTGCAGCTGGCAGACCGAGCCGGCCGTCCACGAGCCGCACCGCTACTGCTACCCGATCGTCGCCCGCAAGGTCGGCGAGACGTGGACGACCATCGACCCCGAGACGGGCGCCGAGGTGTTCCAGGAGATCGAGCCGGGGCGGAACCCGCCGAAGCCGGCGCCCTAGACCAGCCGCAGGAAGCAGGCTGCGTAAGGCGAGAGGCCCACCGAGCCGCCGCGCAGGTCGGCCTCGCCCGTGCGGAGCGGCAGGAGCTCGGTGCGTTCCAGCGACGGGTGGGCGAAGACCTGCGGCTCGGAGCTGAAGTTGAACACGCAGACGACCTCCTCGCCCGCGTGGGCGCGGACGAAGGCCACCAGCGGCTCTTCGGTCGCCACGAAGTCGATCTCGCCCACGCTCAGCGCCGGGATCGCCTTGCGCAGCGCGATCATCTCCCGCGAGAAGCTGAGCGCCGAGTCCGGGTCCTCGCCCTGTTCCTCGACCGAGAGGCCGCGGTGCTCGGCCGCCAGGGGCAGCCAGGGCTCGCCGTCGGTGAAGCCCATGTTCACGCCGGCCGTCCAGGGCATCGGCGTGCGGCAGCCGTCGCGGCCGCCGTCGTAGGGCCAATAGAGGTCGCCCACGGGGTCGCGGAGCTGCTCACGGGTGAGCGAGGCCTGCGGCAGGCCGAGCTCCTCGCCCTGGTAGATGAGTGTTGTGCCCTTCAGGCTGATCAGCAGCGCGAACAACATCTTGGCCAGCTCGGGCGGAGCGTCCTTGCCGCCGAAGCGGCTGACGGTGCGCGGCACATCGTGGTTCGAGAAGCTGATGGTCGGCCAGTGGTCGGGATAGTCGGCCAGGGTCTCGAAGTGGCGAGTGACGAAGCCGGCCTCCAGCTTGCGGGCCAGCAGCATCACGAAGGTATAGCCCGAGTGCAGGCCGTCGGCGGGCGAGAGGTAGGCGCCGCAGCGGGCCTCCTCCTCCGAAAACTCGCCGAAGACGAAACGCTCGCCGCCGTTCACCCCGTCGTGCGCCGCCACGCGACGGCGGATGACGTCGAGCGTCTCGACGTTCTCCTCGAGGTTGGAGTCGTACCAGTGGAACTGCAGGTTCCCGGCGTGGGACCAATTATAGCCCCGCCGCTCCGCCATCGGCACCGGCGGGTTGGGCGTCAGCGCAGCGTCGTGCAGGAAGGTGCCAGCGACGTCGAGGCGGAAGCCGTCCACGCCCTTGGCCAGCCAGAAGTCCAGCACCGACAGAGCGGCCTCGCGCGCGCCGGCGTCGCGCCAGTTCAGCTTGGGCTGCTGGCGCAGGAACTTGTGATGGTAGTGCTGCCGCCGCGCCGGCTGGTAGGCCCAGGCCGGGCCGCCGAAGACGCTGAGCCAGTTGTTGGGGGCCGTGCCGTCGTCCTGGGGGTCGGCCCAGACGTACCAGTCGGCCTTGGGTCCGTCCTTGCCGCCGGTCAGGCTCTCCACGAACCAGGGATGGACGTCGGAGGTGTGGCTGAGCACCTCGTCGAGGACGACCTTCAGACCCCGTTCGTGGGCGGCGTCCAGCAGGCGCTGGAAATCCTCGGGCGTACCGTAGTCGCCCTGGATCCCCTCGAAGTCGGCGATGTCATAGCCCCAGTCGCGGTTTGGCGAGGGGTGGATCGGCGACAGCCAGAGGCCGTCCACCCCGAGAGACTGGATGTAGTCGAGCTTGGCCTCGACGCCTGGCAGGTCGCCGTGCCCGTCGCCGTTCGAGTCGAAGAAGCTGCGGACGTAGACGTGGTAGAGGATCGCGCCCTTCCACCACGGCTGCGTCACGGGATCAGACTTCCGACGCGTCGGTGATGATCTTGCCCACGAGGCCGTACTCGACGGCCTGTTCGGCGTTCATCCAGAAATTCCGCTGGGTGTCCTTCACGACCTTCTCGAAGGTCTGTCCGGTTTCCTTGGCGATCGTGCGGTTGATGCGGTCCTGCATCTTGATGATCTCTTCCGCCTCGATCTCGATGTCCGAGGCCTGGCCGCGGACGCCGCCCAAGGGCTGGTGCAGCAGGAAGCGGGTGTTCGGCAGGCAGAGGCGGTTTTCCTTGGTCGCGCCCAGGAAGATGTGCGCGCCGGCGCTGGCCACCCAGCCGGTGCCGATCACCTTCACCTGGGCGCCGCAGAAGCGGATCATGTCGTGGATGGTGTCGCCGCTTTCCACGTGGCCGCCGGGCGAGTTGATGATCACGCGGATCGGCTTGTCGCTCTCATTGGCCAGCGCGGTGATCTGGGCGGTGACCCGCTCGGCAAGGCGCATGTCGATCTCGCCGAAGATCAGCACGGTGCGGCTCTTGAACAGCGCGTTCTGAACCGGCCCGGCCGTCATGGGCATGTCGGGCAGGCGGCCCTTGTCCTCGTCGTCGCCGTCTTCGTCGTCGAGGTAGGAGATCCACTTCAGCATCTTCGGCAGCCTTGTCTGTTCGCCGCGAGCGGGCGGCGGGTGTTTCGTCATCACACAGCTATTGGTCCGAGCGGCTCGGGGCAAGTGGGCAGCACGGTTACTGCGTCGCCGTCACCACCAGCCGCCCGTAGAAGTCGACCATCTTCTCCAGGTTCTGCAGCGTCATGTGCTCGTTGGTGCCATGGATCATCTCCACGTCCTTCAGGCTGAACTCCACGGGCTGGAACCGGTAGACGTCCTTGGCCACGGGGGTCAGGAAGCGGCTGTCGGTGCCGGCGGTGACCAGGCTGGGCGCGACGGGCGCGCCCGAGACGGCGTGGGCCGTGGCGGCCAGCACCTTCCAGCCCCACGAGCTGGTCGAGCTGACCGGCGAGGGCTCGTTCGGCGGGGCGTTCCAGGCCAGCTCCACCGGCAGGTCGCCGACCGCCGCCTTGGCCTTGGCCATTACCGTCTCCGACGTGTCACCGGGGGCGATGCGGTAGTTGATCCAGGCCGTGGCGTCCTGCGGCAGCACGTTCTCCTTGGGGCTGCCCTTCAGCATCGTGGGCGCGATGGTGGTGTGCAGCAGGGCCGCGCCGGCCGCGGTCGCGCCCGCCTGCTTGGTCAGGAGGCCGCCGAACAGCCACTCGTTGGCCACCGCCATCCGCACCATGAACGGCGCGCTGGGGGCCAGGGCCTTCACCATGTCGGCGCCCGGGCCGCGGAAGGCCATGGGGAACTGGTCGTCGGCGATGGCCACGACAGCCTTCGACAGGGTCACCACGCCGCCCGAGTCCGCCGGCGGCGCCGACGAGTGGCCGCCGGGCGCCTTGGCCGTGACGCGCAGGGTGCCGTAGCCCTTCTCCGCCGCGCCGATGACGGCGACCTTGCCGCCGCTGATCGGGTTGTCGGTGAGCACCAGCATGCCCTCGTCGACGACGAACTCGGCCTTGATCCCGCGCGACTTCAGCAGGTCGGCGGCGGCGCGGGCGCCCTGGCCGATCACCTCCTCGTCGCCGCCCGAGACGACCATCACCGTGCGGCGCGGTTTGTAGCCCTGCTTCGCCAGCGTCTCGAGCGCCTCGAAGACGCCGATCAACGAACCCTTGTCGTCGATGGCCCCGCGGCCCCAGACGGCGCCGTCGGCGATGACGCCGCCGAAGGGCGGATGCTTCCAGTCCTTCTCGGTGCCGGGCGTCACCGGCACGACGTCCTGGTGGGCCATCAGCACGATGGGGGCCAGGGTCTTGTCGCTGCCGGGCCAGGTGTAGACCAGCGTGCGGCTGGCCACTTCCTCGCGGGTCATGGCGGCGTGGGCGGCCGGGTAGCTCGTGGCCAGGAGGTCGTGAAGCCGGGTCCATTCGGCGTCGACGTCCTCGGCCTTGTCCTGGTGGCGGACGGTCTGGATCTGGATCGCCTGGCTCAGCCGCTGGGCCGCGCCATCGACGTCCACGGGGGTGGCGGGCGCGACCTTGATACCTGAGGTGTCGGCTGAGTCCGGCGCCTTGAACGTGAAGGTCCGCACCAGCACCACGGCGACCAGCACCACGAGCACGGCCAGGAAGCCGAGGGCGAGCCGCCCGAAGAACCGCATGAACAACCCTTCCCCTTTTGACCGATCCTTGACGGTCGGCGGGCGGACCGCAAGGGCGCGCTCGGAGGAGGGGCGCTACTTCGGCCTGAACGCCAGCAGCACGTTGCCCTCGGCCTGGCCGAACATGCCGTAGCCCGAGCTGGCCAGCAGCAGGCCGTTCACGCCGACGATGGAGACCGAGTCGAAGGCCCCGCCCTTGCCCGGCACGCCGTTCAGGGTTTCGAACGGGCGGAGCGCATCGAAGCGCCAGAGCTCGCCGCCCGTCTTGCCGTCCAGGGCGAACAGCCGCCCGTCCAGGCTGCCCTGGAACACCGCGCCGTCGATCACGGTGGGCGCGCCCGAGAAGCCGTAGACCCGCTCGCAGCGTGGGGCCTTCTTGCCCCGGTCGCCCGCGCAGTCGGCGGTGACGGTGTAGTGCCACTTGACCTCGCCGGTGTTGGCGTCGACCGCGTACATGCCGATCTGCAGCTTGGGATCGAAGTTCGCCTGGCCGGGCAGGGGGCGCCCCACGTTCGAGATCGGCGCGTAGACCAGGTCGTTCTGGAATGCGAGGCCCCAGTGGATGCCGCCCATCGGGCCGCCCGAGCCCAGGTCGCGGCGCCAGACCACCTTGCCGGTCTCGGGCTCCAGCGCCCACAGCGTGCCCGACTTCTGCCCGGCCAGCAGCAGGTCCTTGCCGTTGGCCAGCTTGGCGAGGATCACCGAGGCGCCGAAGTCCACGTCGCGGAAAACGGTGTCGCCCACGCAGTTCAGCCGGTCGGCGGGCGGCTTGGGACCGCAGCCGATGGTGAAGATGTCGTTGGAGGTGGCCTGCATGCTCCAGGCCTCCTTGCCGTCGGCGAGGCGGATGGCGATCAGGGCGTCGGTGTTGTGGTGGGCCGGCGGCGAGTTGGCCTCGCCGGTGCCGAAGTAGATCAGGCCGCGCTTCTCGTCGACGACCGGCGAGTTCCAGATCGGCGCGCCCGAGGGGCCGAACAGCGGCTTGCCGTCGCCGCGGTCCTTGATCGGCTGGGCGTCGGGCATCGTGTCGTAGCGCCACTGCTGCTGGCCGGTCTTCGGGTCCAGCGACAGGACGACGCCGTGGTTGTTGCAGCACGAGACCTTGTTGTCGCCGCCGACGCTGATCTCGAACTGCGAGATCGGCACCACGATGCGGTCCTTCAGCACGCGGGGCGTGCCGGTGGTCATCGAGTAGGAATAGACGGCGACGTTCTTGGTCCACAGCGCCTTGCCGGTGCGGGCGTCGACCACGTGGACCGTGGAGTCCAACCCGGAGAAGGCCAGGACCGGCGTGCCGTCGGCGATGATCCCGTAGCCCGGGCTGGTGCGCAGCGGCGCGCCGCCCGCGGTGTTGTACACCCACTTCACGCAGGGCTTGGCTGGATCGCTGACGTCGAAGGCGTACATGGCGCCCGCCTCGGCCACGGGCAGGAAGATGCTCTTGCCCACGACGGCCGGCTGGGCGCGCATCATCGTCACGTCCGGGAAGCCGATGGCCCAGGCGAGGCCCAGCTTGCGGAGGCCGGCCTTCGACAGGCCCGTCTGCTTCGCCGTCAGGGTGCGCGTGTTGCGGGCGTCGAAGCCGAAGGTGGTGATGCTGGGCGCGGCTTTCTGGTCCAGCGCCAGGCGGCCGCCCGTGCAGGCCATGGCCTTGCTCCAGGTCTCGGCCGTCTTCTTGGTCTTGCCCGTGAGGTAGCTGATCAGCTCTCCGCGGGTCTCGTCGGTCAGCCCGGCGCCCTGAGCCTGCATCTTGCCCTGGGTCAGGGCGTAGTTGAGCGTCTGGTAGCTCATCGCCTCCAGGTTCGCCTTGGACGGAGCGCGCGTCTGCTCCGGATTGTCGTGGCACATGGCGCAGTGCAGGCGGTACAGCGCCTGGCCGGGATGCGGCAGCGCGTTGGCCGGCTGGACCGCCGGTTGCTGGGCCTGGGCCCCGCTCGCGAAGACAAAGGCCACGGCCAACGCCGCGGCCGCCAGGACGCCCACCCGCTTCATCACGCTTCCCCCAAGACGCGCCGCCGGCTCTCCACGGCCCGCGTACGTTTCGAAGATACGGAATCCTGGGGCGCCGTCCACCTTGACCGAGGGGCAACCGGCGTCGCAAATGGCGCGAAACTTTAAACAACCGTTTGGAAGGAGCGCCCGATGGGCCAAGTTCTCGAAGCCCCCGCCGTCAGCGCGAACGGGCTGTTCGACCTGTCGGGCAAGGTGGCGGTGATCACCGGCTCGTCGCGCGGCATCGGGCGCGCCATCGCCGAGCGCATGGCCCAGCAGGGCGCCAAGGTGGTGATCAGCTCGCGCAAGGCCGGCCCCTGCGAAGAAGTCGCCGCGATCATCAACGAGCGCAGCCCCGGGCACGCCATCGCCGTGCCGGCCAACATCTCGTCGAAGGACGACCTTCAGCGCCTGATGGACGAGACCCGCAAGGCGTTCGGCAAGATCGACATCCTGGTCTGCAACGCCGCCTCGAACCCATACTACGGCAGCCAGCTCGAGATCACCGACGAGGCCTTCACCAAGATCCTGGCCAACAACATCATCGCCAACAACTGGATGATCCAGATGGTGGCCCCCGAGATGAAGGCGCGGAAGGACGGCTCGATCATCGTGATCTCGTCCATCGGCGGCCTGCGCGGCACCGAGGTGATCGGCGCCTACGCCATCTCCAAGGCGGCCGACATGCAGCTCGCCCGCAACCTCGCCAAGGAGCTGGGCCCCTACAACGTGCGCATCAACTGCGTGGCGCCGGGCCTGGTGAAGACCGACTTCGCCAAGGCGCTGTGGGATACGCCGGCCGGCGAGGAACGCGCCAGCTCGGGCACGCCGCTCCGCCGCCTGGGCGAACCCGACGACCTCGCCGGCGCGGCCGTCTACCTGGCCTCGCGGGCGGGGGCGTGGACCACCGGCCAGACGATCGTCGTGGACGGCGGCTCGACCTGCTGATCACGTTCGAGCCGACGACGGTGGATGACCTGGAGCGGCTGACGGCGCTCAAGCTCCAGGTCATGAACCCGCAGCTGGAACGGATCGGCCGGCTGGATCCGGCGCGTTCGGCCGAGCGGTTCGCCCGCGAGTTCCGGCCGGGCGTCACGCGCCGGATCCTGGCGGACGGCGCCTTTGCCGGCTGCGTGACGGTCTACCCGGACGGCGACGCCTGGGTGATCGAGCATCTCTACCTTGCGCCGGAGCGACAGGACCGCGGCCTGGGATCGGAAGTCCTGCGGCATGTGCTCGCCGAGGCGGATGCGGCCGGCGCGGTGGTGCGGCTCAGCGTGCTCGTCGAGAGCGATGCGAATCGCCTCTACCCGCGCCACGGCTTCGCCGAGACGCATCGCGAGGCGTTCGACATCCATTACCGTCGCGAGGCCCGCTAGACCTTCACCACCAGCTCCAGCCCGCCCTCGAACGGCAGGGTCATGGTGCGCAGGCCGTTCTTAGGGTCGTTCACGAATTCGAAGAAGTGGCGGTAGGCCTGGCGGAACTGGGCGGTGTTGTCAGCCACGAGCACGGCGCCCGGCCGCAGATGGGGCGCCACGAGCTCCAGGGCCGGGCGGGCCATCTCGGTCCAGATGTCCATCAGCACGAAGTCGACCGGGCCCTCGATGACCGTCAGCGTCTCGCGCAGGTCGCCCTCGCGCAGGTCGATCAGGTCGGACATCCCGGCAGCGGCGAAGTTGGCGCGGGCCTGGGCGGCCTTGGCGGGCTCGTACTCGGTGCCGATGACCACGCCGCCGCCGTTCGCGCGGACCGCGTCGGCCAGGTAGAGCGTCGAGACGCCGAAGCTGGTGCCGATCTCCACGACCCGCGTCGCCCGCAGGGCGCGGCACAACATGTGGCAGAACTCGGCCTTGATCGGCTCCAGCGCCACCATCTTGTCGGCCATGAAGCGGTTGGCGTCGTCGTCCAGGCCGTCCCAGGAGAGGTCGCCCTTCTCGGCGCGCCGGCCGAAGTAGGCGAAGGTCTCGGCCTCCTGGGCCACGCTCTGCGCCTGCAGCGCGTCGATGCGGCCCTGCAGGGCGGCGTCGGTCAGGATCGTCATTTCCAGCTCTCGCTTTCGTATTGCATGGCGCCCGCGACGTTCCCTTCGGTGTCGCGGAAGAAGATGAGCTCGCCGACGCCCTCGATGCGGAAAGGCGGCATCAGGACCGCGCCGCCCGCAGCCTCGATGGCCTTGATCGTGGCGGCGATGTCGTCGACGCCGAAGGTGATCTCCATGCCCGGCATCCGCTGGCCGCCGATGTCGCGGCGGCCCTGCAGCGCGGCCAGATGGCCCTCGCCGGTGGTGCGGCTCTGGTAGAAGCCGGGCGGGCCCCAGGGGGTGAAAGTCCAGCCGAAGACGTCCTCGTAGAAGCGCTTGGCGCGCGGCACGTCGTCGGCGTTGATGGCGAAGTGGCGGAGGGTTCCAGGCATGGCGAAGGCTCCTTCACCGGGACGCTAGGCCTGTCGGGTGCGGCGCGCTTGCGCTAGTCTGACGAATTATGTCGCTTACGCGCCAGAACGCCCGGGACATCGACGGCTTCCCCGTCCGGGGCCTGGCCGTGACCTACCGCGACGGCTCGCGGCTCGACCGCCACACCCATCCGTGGGCCCAGCTGGTATTCGCCGCGAGCGGGACGATGCGCGTGGCCACGCCCGACGCCGCCTGGCTCGCGCCGCCGACGCGGGCGATCTGGGTGCCGGGCGGGACGCCGCACGAGATCGAGATGCGCGGCACGGTGGCCATGCGCACGCTCTACCTCGCCACGGACGACCCGCGCCTGGTGGTCTGCCGCGCCATCGAGGTGGTCCCGCTGCTCAGGGAGTTGATCCTCCACGTGGTCCGGCTGGGCATGCTGGACGTGGACGACCTCGGCCATGCCCGGATCGAGGGGCTGCTGCTGGACCTGTTGGCGGAGGCGCAGACGGTGCCGTTCCAGCTCCCGCTGCCGGCGGATCCGCGCGCCCGCGCACTGGCCGACCGCATCCTGGCCGAGCCGGGCGCGGAGGCGTCTCTGGCGGAGCTGGCGGGCCATGTGGGCGCTAGCCTCAGGACCCTGCAGCGGCTGTTCCTCGCCGGGACCGGCCTGTCGCTGGAGGCCTGGCGCGGCCGGGCGCGGATGCAGCAGGCGGTGGTGTCGCTGAGCACCGGCGCGCCGGTGACGGAAGCGGCGCTGGACGCCGGCTACCAGAGCCCCTCAGCCTTCATCGCCGCCTTCAAGAAGGCCTTCGGCGTCACGCCGGCGAAGTGGCGCGCCCGGTAACCCAAACCGTTCGTCATCGCCGGGATAAGCCGGGCCATGACGAGCCGAGAGGGTCGGAGAGGGGCTAGGCCGCCACTTTACGGCTAAGCTCCCGCGCCTTCGCCAGCCGCGCGATCCCCTCGTCCAGGGTGGCGTCACCCTTCGAGAAGCAGAGGCGCGCGATGGTGGTCACCGGGTCAGCCTCGTAGAAAGCCGAGACGGGAATCGCGGCGACGCCGGCTTCCTTCACCGCCCGCAGGCAGAAGTCCCGGTCGCCCTCTGCGATCCCGGAGCCGGGCAGGTCGACGTTCAGGAAATAGGTGCCCTGGCTGGACAGGACGGCGAAGCCCTCGCGCCGCAGCCCCTCGGCCAGCCGGTCGCGCGAGCGCTGCAGGCCGGCGGGCATGTCGCGGAACCAGTCGGCCGAGTTCTCCAGGCCCCAGGCGACGGCGGCCTGCAGGTTGGGCGGGGTGGTGAAGGTCAGGAACTGGTGGGCGCGGGCTAGGCTGTGGGTGAGGGCGTGCGCCGCGCAGAGGAAGCCCACCTTCCAGCCGGTGAGGCCGAACATCTTGCCGGCCGAGCCGATCTTCACCGTCCGCTCGCGCATGCCGGGGAAGGCGATCAGCGGCCGGTGCCGGCGGCCGTCGAACACCACCTGCTCCCAGACCTCGTCGCAGACGGCGACCGCGTCGTGCTTCACGCAGAACTCGGCCAGCAGGGCCAGGTCCTCGTCGGGCAGGACGACGCCGGTCGGGTTGATCGGGTTGTTCAGCACCACGAGGCGGGTGCGGGGCGTGAAGGCCGCCTCCAGCATCTCCCGCGTGAACCGCCAGTGCGGCGGCTCCAGGCGCACCAGCTTGGGCGTGCCGCCGGCGCGGCGGATCAGCGGCGGATAGGCGTCGTAGAACGGCTGGAAGACGATCACCTCGTCGCCGGGCTCGATGAGCGCGAGGAAGCTGGCGGCCAGGGCCTCGGTGGCGCCCGACGTGACGGTGACCTCCGAGGCCCAGTCCAGGTCCAGGCCCTGGGTGCGGCCGTAGTGCCCGGCCACCGCCTGGCGCAGGTCGGGCAGGCCGGCCATCGGCGGGTATTGGTTGTAGCCGTTCAGAACCGCGTCGGCGGCCTTGGCGCGCACGGCCTCGGGGCCCGGGTCGTCCGGGAAGCCTTGGCCCAGGTTCACGGCGCCGTGGGCGCGGGCGAGACCGGACATCTCCTCGAAGACGGTGGTGGGCAGATTTGCGAAAGTGGCGTTGGGCATCGGGGCGAATTTGGCGGCAGACTGCGCGCCTGACCACCCCATCCCCGCGCGAGGAGGCCGCCATGGACATCGTCGACTTCGAGCCGCGCCATGCGGAGGCCTTCCACCGGCTGAACGAGGCCTGGATCACCAGGTATTTCGCCATCGAGCCCAAGGACCTGGAGGTGCTGACCGCGCCCCAGGCCAAGATCGTCGACAAGGGCGGCCGCATCTTCATGGCGTTGAAGGACGGCGTGGCGGTGGGGTGCGTGGCGCTGATGAAGATGGACGACGGCGGCTACGAGGTCGCCAAGATGACCGTGTCCGAGGACCTGCGCGGCTCGGGCCTGGGGCGGCTCCTGATGCAGCGCTGCATCGACGCCGGCGCCGAATTGGGCGCCACGCGGCTCTACCTGGAGACCAATTCCACCCTCGGGCCTGCCCTGGGGCTCTATCGCGCCATGGGCTTCAAGGACCTGGCGCCGGTCGAGACGCCCTACGCTCGCGCGGATGTGTTCATGGAAAGGCGCTACTGAAGCGGCTTCTCTAGTTGCGAACGACTCGCAATAGCAATAGCGTCATGTGGGCTTCCCCCGGAGTCCCGCGAGTCCCGCCATGCATGACCTCAAACCCCGCGACGACCTGCTCCACGGCGAGCGCCTGCTGATCCGCACGGTGCGGCTGCTGGCCCTGACCACGCCCTGCCACAGCCTCCGGGCCCACTTCGAGGCGGCGTGCGGCGACGCAGGCCAGGCGGCCTACCGGATGCTGGAGGCCTTCGTGCAGCAGCTGGGCGTGCGGGGCCGCCGACGGGTGACGCTGTCGATCCCGGCCGACCCGCGGCTGACCGACGACGAGGCGCTGATCGTGGACGCCTTCGGCTGCGCCCAGGCCGAGGACTACCGCTCGCTCGACGAGCGGCTGACGGGCTTGCTGGGGACTCAGCCGCCGTTCCCCATGGGGGCAGCCGCGTGCCTCGTCGCCGAGATCCTGGCGATGAACGGCCTGATGCTGCGTGCGCGGCCCACGCCCGACGAGGCGATTCCGCGGCCTGTGGAGGTGTTCGCCTTTCCCATGGCCGCAGAGTAGACGAGCCCTGCGTCAGTTCCGGTCGTTCAGCGGCGGTCCCTGGCGAAGCGCAGGATCGCGCCGTTGCGGTCGTCGGCGACCCAGATGGCCCCGTCCGCCGCCACCGCCATGCCCACGGGCGCGCCGGCCGGGCGGCGGCCCTTCACCGCCTGCCAGCCCGGCGTGAGGTCGAGCGGCTTCGCGGCCGTCGGGACGCCCAAGGCGTCCAGCGCGTAGGCCAGCAGGCGCGAGCCGGTTGGGCGGTAGCCGTGCAGGCTTACGATCAGCTTGCCGGTGAGCTCGGGGAACATGACGCCCCGGTACTCGATCAGGTCCAGCGGCGCACCGTGTGGCGGCATCAGCACCTGGGGCTTCGCATAGGGGGCGCAGGAGACCTTCTTCGCCTTCCAGGCCGGCGCGGGCTGGTTGGCCCCCATGCAGTAGGGCCAGCCGTAGTTCGCGCCCTTGCGGATGACGTTCAGCTCCTCGGGCGGCCAGGCGGCATCGGAGACGTCGATGCTGTTCTCGCCCTGGACGATGGCGCCGGCCTTGGTGCGGATCAGGGCCAGGGAGTTGCGCAGGCCGCGGGCGTATACCTCGGGCTCTGTCGCCCACTTGCCCCGCCCCGCGGCGGCGAAGCGCCAGAGGGCGGCCTGTTTCTCGGCCTCGGCGCACTTCGCCTGGCCGGCCTTGGGCGGGCACTGGTCGGACGGCGCGCCGACGTTGACGATCAGGCTGCCGTCCGCGTCGAAGACGAAGGCCGAGAGCGGATGGCGGTTCTCGTGTAGGCGGTTGTCGGGCAGGCCGGTGACGACCGGCGTCAGCGAGCCCTGCGGATCGGCGGCGTCGGGGTCGAAGCGGCTGATCCGGCTCATCTCGCCGAGGTAGATCTTCCCGTCCGGCCCGACGGCCAGGGTGTGCGGCATGTCGAGCTTGCTCAGCACGCGCTTGAGGGAGGGTTCGCCCCCCGGATTAGGCGTCAGCCGCCATACCGCGCCGCGGCCGGCCTCCCAGCTGCCGAGGTCGGTGACCAGCCAGTCGCCGTTCGGCAGCGCCAGCAGGGTGCGCGGCATGTGGATCGCGCGCTTCGAGGGCGGCAGGCCGGCGGGCGGCGGGGCCAGGACGAGGCCAGCGCACAGGCCCTTCAGCGTCTCGATCGCCGCGCGCGGATAGCCGTCGCAGGTCTTGCCGTCGCGGGCGTAGCCCCACTGCGGCAGCGCTTGGGCGTGGGCGGCGCCGGCCGCGAGCGCGAGCGCCAGGCCGGCCAGGAGGCGGCGCATGGACGCTAGTGCTGGGTCGCCAGGACCACGCCCAGCAGGACGGCGGTCCAATGGGCGGCGGCGGCGGCTACGACGTGGCCGTGCCAGATGGCGCGGCAGAACTTCAGCTTCTTGTTCACGTAGAAGATCACGCCGGTGGAGTAGAGCACGCCGCCGGTGACCAGCAGGGCGAGCGCGTACCAGGCCAGGCTCTCGATCATCGGCTTCAAGGCGATCACCACGAGCCAGCCGAGGACGAGGTAGACCCCCACCCAGAACTTCCGGTCGATGCCGGTGAGGACCAGCTTGCCCAGGGCGCCTAGCGCCGCGATCGTCCAGACTGCCGCGGTCATGCCCGGGCCCCATGCGCCGGGCAGCTTCAGGGTGAAGGGGGTGTAGGAGCCGGCGATCATCAGGAAGATGCCCGCGTGGTCCAGGCGGCGCAGGATCGGGCGGTACTGCGGCCTGGCGAAGTTGTAGGCCGTCGAGAAGGCCAGCATGGCGATGACGCCCGCGCCGTAGATCGACACGCCCACCACCTGGCTGATCGAGCCCTTCATCACGGCCAGGGTCAGCAGCACGATCCCGCCGACCAGGGCGAGGGTCAGGCCCATGACGTGGACGACCAGATCGGCGCACTTGGCGGCCGGCGTGGGGTAGTGGCGGGGCGGATAGGGCTTGGCGGGCAGGCTCATGGCCTATTGGTACTCCGGCCTTGCGACGGGCGTAAGGCGATTCAACCGTTGACGCGTCCCAGCACGGCGGCGACCGCCGAGCGCTTCTCCATGCGCATGAGGTGGTCCGCCAAGCGGGGAAAGTCGCCCATGTCGAGGCCGTCGCGCGGGATCCAGCTGGTCAGGACGTACAGATAGGGGTCGGCGACGGAGTAGGCCTCGCCCAGCGCCCAGGGGCCGCGGAGGAAGCGTTCGTCGATCAGGCGCATGGCCGCGCCGAACACCTCGGGCGCCTTGCGGCGCAGCTCGGCGATCGCGGCCGGGTCGTCGGCCCAGCGATTGCCGCGATGCCGGTGGGCGGCGGCGGGGTGAACCCACGCCGCGAAGTAGCTCATCAGCGACTCCAGCTCGGCCATCCCGAACGCGTCGTCCAGCGGGGCGAGGCGGGCGCCCGGGAAGGTGCGGGCGACGTAGCCCATGATGGCCGGGGTCTCGGTGATCACGCCGCGGCCGGTTTCCAGGGCCGGAACGCGGGACTTGGGATTGAGCGCCAGGTAGGGCTCGGCCCGCTGCTCGTGCGCCATGAAGTCGAGGCGGTGGACCTCGTAGGCCGCGCCGGCCTCCTCGAGCGCGATCTCGCAGGCGAGGCCGATGGTCCCCTTGGCGGTGTGGAGCTTGAGCATGCGGCCTCCCCGGTTGCCGCGCGATCTGGCCCAGCCGGCGCTTGGACGCAAGGGCCGGCTTGACCGTGGCGGCCCGCGCGTGGAACCCGTGGCGGCGATGACCGACCTGAACGCCCAACTCCTCGCGCTGGTGAGCGACCGGGCGATGGCCCGCAGCGGCCCGTTCCTGATCGGGATCGCCGGCGGCGTGGCCGTGGGCAAGAGCACCCTGGCGCGCATCATCGCCGAAGGGCTCGCGGCGGACGGCGCGCCCGTGGAGGTCGTCGCGACGGACGGATTCCTGAAACCCAACGCGGCGCTCGAGGCGGCAGGCCTCAGCCTGAAGAAGGGCTTCCCGGAAACCTACGACCAGGACGCCTTCCACGCCTTCCTGGCCGCGCTCGCGGTCGGCGACCCGGCCCCGACGCCGATCTACTCGCACGTGACCTACGACATCCTGCCCGGCGAGACGCGCATCGTTGACGCCTCCGGCGTGGTGATCGTCGAAGGCCTGAACGTGCTGCAGACCGAGGCGGCACGCCGGTGCTTCCACCTGACGTTCTACGTCGACGCCGCCCCCGATCACGCCAAGGCCTGGTACCTCGCCCGCCTGCACGGGATCATCGCGGCCGATCCGGAAAGCTTCTTCGCGAAGCTGGACCCTCTGCAGCGTGACGCGATGTTCGAGGCGGCCTGGACGCACCTCAACCTGGTGAACCTGGTCGAGCACATCGCGCCGACCATGGCCTACGCCGACGTGGTGGTCCGCAAGGGCGCCGACCATGGGCTGGTTGAGTTGGTGGGGCGGTAAGCGGAGCCCTCTCCCTCTCGTCGCGCTAGGCGCTCGGGGGAGAGGACCTGGTCCTAGTCTTCCTTGACGCGCTTCTTGCGGAAGGAGGGGTTCAGGACCTTCTTGCGCAGGCGGATGTTCTTCGGCGTCACTTCCACCAGCTCGTCTTCCTCGATGTAGGCGATGGCCTGTTCGAGGGTGAGGCGGCGCGGCGGGGTCAGGCGGACCGCCTCGTCCTTGCCCGAGGCGCGGACGTTGGTGAGCTGCTTGGCCTTCATCGGGTTCACGTCGAGGTCGTCCGACCGCGAGTTCTCGCCGATGATCATGCCCTGGTAGGTCTTCTCGCCGGCGCCGACGAACATCGTGCCGCGCTCCTCCAGGTTCCACAGGGCGTAGGCCGCGGTCTCGCCGTCGGAGTTGGAGACCAGCACGCCCTTGCGGCCGGCGTCGATGGCGCCCTTGTAGGCCTCGTAGTGGCTGAACACGCGGTTCAGCACGCCCGAGCCGCGGGTGTCGGTCAGGAACTCGCCCTGGTAGCCGATCAGCGAACGCGACGGGCTCATCAGGCTGATGCGGGTCTTGCCGGCGCCCGACGGGCCCATGTCCTTCAGCTCGGCCTTACGGGCCGACAGCTTCTCGATGACGATGCCGGTGAACTCGTCGTCCACGTCGATCATCACGTCCTCGATCGGCTCCATGCGCTCGCCGGTCTCTTCGTTGGTCTGGTAGACCACGCGCGGACGGCTGATGGAGACCTCGAAGCCCTCGCGGCGCATGCCTTCGATCAGCACGCCCAGCTGCAGTTCGCCGCGGCCGGCCACCTCGTAGGCGTCCTTCTCGGACGTCTCGGTGACGCGGATGGCGACGTTGCTCTCGGCTTCCTTCTGCAGGCGCGCGGCGATCACGCGGCTCTGCACCTTGTCGCCCTCGCGACCGGCCAGCGGGCTGTCGTTGACGCTGACGGTCATCGAGATGGTCGGCGGGTCGATCGGCTGGGCCGGCAGGGCTTCGTTGACGTCCAGGGCGCAGAGCGTGTCGGCCACGGTGGCCTTCGACAGGCCCGCGATGGCGACGATGTCGCCGGCTTCGGCGCCGCCGTCGATCGGCTGGCGCTTCAGGCCGCGGAAGGCCAGCACCTTGGTGATGCGGCCGCGCTCGATCTCCTTGCCGTCGCGGCTCAGCGCCTTGATCGGCATGCCGGGGACGGCCTTGCCGGCCTCGATGCGGCCGGTCAGCAGGCGGCCCAGGAAGGGGTCGCTCTCGATCAGCACCGACAGGATCTGGAAGGGCTCGTCCTTGCGGGCCTCGGCCTTCGGCGGCGGCACGTGGTCGACGATCAGGTCGAACAGCGGGCCCAGGTTGTCGTTCGGCTTGGCGAGGTCGAGCGTGGCCCAGCCGTTCTTGCCCGAGGCGTAGATGTGCGGGAAGTCGAGCTGCTCGTCCGTGGCGCCCATGGCCGCGAACAGGTCGAAGGCGTCGTTCAGCACGCGGTCCGGATCGGCGTGGGGGCGGTCCACCTTGTTGAGGCAGAGGATCGGGCGCAGGCCCATCTTCAGCGCCTTGCCCAGCACGAACTTGGTCTGGGGCATGACGCCCTCTTCAGCGTCCACCAGCAGGACGCAGCCGTCCACCATGCCCAGGATCCGCTCGACCTCGCCGCCGAAGTCGGCGTGGCCGGGGGTGTCGATGATGTTGATGCGGGTCTCGCCGGCCGCGCCGTTCCAGAGGACGGACGTGCACTTGGCCAGGATGGTGATGCCGCGCTCGCGCTCTTGGTCGTTGGAGTCCATGGCGCGTTCGACCGTCGCCTCGTTGGCGCGGAACACGCCCGACTGGGCCAGGAGCTGGTCGACGAGGGTGGTCTTGCCGTGGTCGACGTGGGCGATGATGGCGATGTTTCGAAGCGACATGGCGCGGGAAGTCTCTTTCAGAAGGCGCGCGCTTGTAGGGGAAGCCGCGGCTTCCCGCCAGTCCGTTGTGCGCCGCACATAACGTCTAAGGTGAGTGACGTAACGTGATATCCTGTTTTTCCTTGCAAAACAGGAAATGCGACAGGGTGCGACACAAAAGTTTCTGCAAGCGGACTTGCATTTTTGTGCGCCGCACACTAGCTTGAGCACTGTGAGGCGTCGCTGACGTCTCCTGCCCTTCCTGGGCGTTTCCTCCCTATTGAACTGCCGCGCCCGATGGCGCGGCATTTTTTTTTGGCCTCGGCCCTCCGAACTCGTCGTGGCCGGGCGTGACCCGGCCATCCATCGGGCATGGCGGGTCGAGCCCGGGGATGACGAGCCTATTCGCGGTCCGGCGTCAGCGCCCCCTCCACCCCTTCGGGGTCCCGCTCCCCCGTTGCACGGGGGAGGACCTAAGGCGCAGCCGGCTTGCGCCGACGGTTGCACGCGGTTTCCTCCTGCCGTTCCATGGGGGAGGTGAGGGTCGCAACTTCCGGTTGGAAGGATCTGCATTCCCAGCTCGACGCTGACGACCTAGGGTCGGCGCGATGACAGCCGGCATCCTGGATCCCGCCTCGACAGATGCTCCAAGGCCGACGCACTCCGGCGCGCTCAGCCTGCGCAGCAGGCTGATGCTGCTGGTGCTGGTGATCCTGCTTCCCGCCATCGGGGCCTTCGGGGTGCTGGTCTGGAAGAGCTACGGCGAGCAGCGGCGCCTGGTGGACGCGCAGATCGTGGAGACCGCGCGGGCGCTGTCCCTGGTGGTCGACCGGGACCTCCGCCGGAACGAGGTGCTGCTGCAGGCGCTCGCCAGTTCGCCGGCGCTGGTCCGCGGAGATTGGGCGGCGTTCGACGCCCAGGCGCGGACGGCGACACGGGGGATGGATGCGGACATCTCGCTGATGGACCCCAACGGCTACCTTGTCGCCAGCACGCGCGCGGCGCCCGGGGGGCCCGTGCCGCGGGTCAGGCCCGAGCAGGCGGGCGTGACGATCGCCCGGACGCGGGAGGACGGCGCCCGGGTGTCAAATCTCTTCCTGGGGGTCGGGACGCGTCTCCCGAGCATCGCCTTCGACATTCCGGCGCCCGGACCGGGCGGCCGCACTACGCGCATCGCGGCCGTCACGCCGGCGGCCGTGCTCGATCGCCTGTGGGCCGACCAGCGCTTCCCGGCGCGCTGGGTCGGCACCGTGCTCGACGCGAGAGGCGTCATCGTCAGCCGCAGCCGCAGCGCACCGCAATTCGTCGGCCGCCAAGTCCCGATGGGGCTGCTGCGCCAGGTGCGGCGCGCCCCGTCCGGGATCGCCGTGGGACCCACGATGGACGGCGTGCGGAGCGTGGTCGCCTGGAACAGATCGCCGGACTATGGCTGGACGTTCCTCGTATCGGTTCCCGAGGCCGAGGTGATCGGCGCCGTCCAGCGCTCGCTGGCCTGGGGCGGCGTGGTGGGACTGGCGCTCGTGGTCGCGGGGGCGGCGGCGGCGGCGCTGCTGGCGCGCGACATCGTCCGGCCGGTCGAACGCCTCGCGCAGACCGCGGCCGACTGGGCTGCGGGCGACGCCATGACGCTGGCCCCGACCCGGACCCGCGAGATCGACGCGCTGCAGGCGCGGCTGAGCGACTCGGCAGCCGTGATCGACGCGCAGCGCCGCGACCTGCTGGAGCTAAACGCATCTCTGGAGGAGCGGGTGACCCAGCGCACGCGCGAACTCGCCGAGGCCACCGAGAGCCTGGCCCAGGCCCAGAAGATGGAGGCCGTGGGACGCCTGACCGGGGGCGTCGCGCACGACTTCAACAACCTCCTGATGGCCGTGCTGGGCAATCTCGACCTGCTCGGGCGCCGGTTGAAGGAGCCTCCGCTGCTCCGGTTCGTCGACCAGGCGCGCTCGGCGGCGGAACGGGGGGCGGCGCTGACATCGCAACTGCTGGCGTTCTCCCGCCGCCAGCGGCTCGAGCCCCGGCCCATCGACGTCGGGGCTCAAGTGCGCGCCGCCATCGACCTGCTGCGTCCCACGCTCGGCTTCACCCATACGATCGAGGCCCGGATCGCGGACGACCTCTGGCCGGCCATGGCCGATCCGACGCAGCTCGACCTGATGATCGTGAACCTGGCGCTCAACGCTCGGGACGCCATGGCTGGAGGCGGCGCGATCACCCTGTCGGTCGGCAACACGGCGGACGAGCCGGCCCGCGAGTCGCCCGAGGCGCCGCCCGCCGGCGACTACGTGGTCGTCGCCGTCTCCGACCGCGGGGAGGGCATGACGCCCGAGGTGCTGGCGCGAGTCTTCGAGCCGTTCTTCACGACCAAGCCGCTCGGCAAGGGGTCGGGCCTTGGGCTCTCCCAGGTGCTGGGGCTGGCGAAGCAGCTCGGCGGCGGCGTGCGCGTCGAGACGACGCCCGGCCTCGGATCCACATTCCGGGTCTATCTGCCGCGCGCCGAGGGCGCGCAGCGGGCGAGCCCCGAGCCCGAGGCCGAGCCGGATATCACGGGCCTCAAGGATCTGGCGCTGCTCCTCGTGGACGACGACACGGCCGTCCGCACGGCCGCCGCCGGCCTGCTGCAGGACTTGGGCTGCCGGGTCACGGAAGCCGGGGACGGCGAGGCGGCGATCGCCGAGCTGCGGCGAGCGCCGGACCGGATCGCCGCGGCTCTGATCGACTTCGCGATGCCGGGACTGAACGGCGGGGAGACGGCCGCCGCGCTCCGGGCGTCGCGCCCCGACCTGCCGGTCGTGCTGATGAGCGGCTACGCCGACCTCGACGCCCTGGCCGAAGCGTGGTCCGGGCCCGTGCTGCGCAAACCCTTCAACCGCGCGGAACTCGCCCGCGAACTGGCCCGCGCCACGGCCCCCGCCGGGCCCGAGTCGGGCCGCTAGAGCGCGTTGGGCGAAAGTGGACGCCGTTTTCGCGCCAAAACGCGCTCCAAATCAAAGAGATCGAGCCTGCCTGTCGGGTTCAGACGAGGCCATCTGAACCCGATAGCTCTAGGGTCCCGACCCAATTGGTTCTGGAGAACCTAGCTGTCATCCCGGCCAAGGCCCGCTTGCGGGCTGCCGAGCCGGGACCCAGAGGGGTCTGCAGTGCGCCCGCCCGGGGTCCCTGCTCTCCGCCGCTCCCTAGGCCAGTCCCCGCTCCGCCGCGGCCAGCACCGCCTCGGCGCGGCTGGAGACGTGGAGCTTCTGGTAGATGACCTTCACGTAGCCGGCGACGGTCTGGGGCTTCAGGCCGATCTCGCGGGCGGCTTCGGGGGCGGACATCCCGCGCGCCAGCAGCGTCAGGACCTCGACCTCGCGGGGGCTGAGGCCCGCGTCGTCGCGGGGCTTGGGGGTCGTGGGCGCGGCCGGCGCCGGGCGCATGCGGTCCAGCATGCGGCGCGCGATCGAGGGCGATAGCGGGGGCTCGCCGGCGTCGATGCGGCGCAGGCACGCGGCGACGGTGTCGGGGTGCTCCTGCTTCAGGACATAGCCCTGGGCGCCGGCGGCCAGGGAGTCGAACAGGTGCAGGTCGTCGTCATAGATGGTGGCGACGACGGGCAGGGCGGCCGGGAAGCTCTCGGCCAGTTCGCGGACGAGTTCGACGCCCGAACCGTCGGGCAGGCCGAGGTCGAGCAGGGCGAGAGTGAGCGGCCATTCGGGGGCCGCGGCATGGGCGGCCAGCCAGCGCCGGGCGTCGCGCAGGCTGGCGGCGGTGGCGACCGGGATGCCGGGGAACGCCTCGCCCACCACCTCGACCAGCCAGGCGCGCGTGTCGGGCCGATCCTCGACGATCAGGCACCCCCGATCGGGGGAGGCCCCGGGGGCCGCATCGGCGCTATCGTCGACCATACGCTGGGGGCCGTTTCACTCGGTTTTGGCGCGAACGTCAGTATTGCATAGTGGCATAGACCGATGATTCCCCTAAGTTTTGGCGCGTGGCGCGCGAGTGCGTGCGCCCGGGGGGCGAGTTTCGCGGATGACTGAGGGCAGCGTGGCGCCCATGGGTCTGCGCATGGCGCGCGGCGTGGCCGTGCGCGCGACGCCGACGCGCCTGCTGGCGCTGGCCCTGGTGTTCGTGGCCGCGGTGATGGCGGGGGTGATCGGCTTCTCGGTCAGCCAGCCGTATCTGGGGCTCTCGCTGCGGTTCGATCCAGCGGCGGGCGGCGCGGTGGTGGAGGCGGCGGCCGGGCCCTCGCAGGCGATCCCGCGCGGCGCGGTGATCGTGGAGGTGCTGGGCAGCGGCGACCGGCTGCGGCTGGAGCGCAACGACCTGACCGGCCAAGTGGACGGCAGCTTCGGCCCGTTCCGCGACTTCCAGCGGTTCATGGACCGGCAGGGACGCCTGGCGGCGATCCAGGCCGGGCCGACGGTCGTGTTCCGCGACGCGGGCGAGCGCGAGTGGACGGTGGCGCCCACCTGGGGCCGGCCGATCGGCAGCTTCGGCGTCGACTTCTGGATCGGCGTGGTGGTGGGCGTGGTGTCGTGGCTGACCTCGGCGGCGATCTTCGTCTTCCGGCCACGCGAGACCAGCGCCCGCTACATGCTGCTGAGCGGCTTCGCGATGCTGATCTGCGCGCCGATGGGGGTGATCTATTCGGCGCGCGAGCTGGCCCTGCCGGAGACGGCCTTCTACCTCATCAATGGGGTGAACTTCCTGGGCGGCAGCCTGTTCAGCGCCGCCCTGCTGGCGCTGCTGCTCTACTACCCCCGGAAGATCGCGCCGCGCTGGGTGGGCTGGTCGATCGTGGGCGCCTACCTGGCCTGGTACGTCGTCCAGGCGGCGGGCGGGTTCCCGGACCTGACCTTCGCGCGGCGGTTCCTGCAGATGTGCGGCATCGCCGGCTGTTTCGCCCTGTCGGCCGTGCACTGGCGGCTGACCCGGCGCGACCCGGTGGCCCGGGCGGCGCTGTCCTGGTTCCTGCTGTCGTGGGTGCTGGTGGCCAGCGCCTTCGCGGGCACGGTGCTGGCGCCGCAGATGTTCGGCGTCGATACGTCGGTGATCGAACCCTACGGCTTCCTGCTGTTCCTGGTGATCTACGGCGGCCTGGCGGTCGGGATCATGCGCTACCGCCTGTTCGAGCTGGGCGCATGGTGGGGCCGGATCATGGCCTGGACGCTGGGGCTGATGCTGCTGGCGGCGCTGGACATGGCGTTCCTGGCAGGGCTGCAGCTCTCGGGCGAGGTCAGCCTGTCGCTGGCGCTGCTGATCTGCGGGCTGGTGTGGCTGCCGCTGCGGGGCTGGATCGCCGAGCGCGTGCTGCGCCGGCGCGAGACCGACGAGCGGGCGCTCTTCGAGGGGGTGGTGCAGATCGGGCTGACGGCGGACCGGGGCGGGCAGCTCGCGTCCTGGATCGACGTGCTGAAGACCCGGTTCGACCCGCTGCGGCTGGACGTGGCCGAGGGCGGCGAGGCGGCGCGGCTGGAGGCCGACGGGCTGGCGCTGGTGACGCCCGCGGTGGGCGGCCTGCCGGCGCTGCGGCTGGAATACGCCCGGGGCGGCCGGGCGCTGTTCTCGCCTTCGGACGCGGCGCGGGCCGATGCCCTGGCCGACATGCTGCGGTTCGTGTTCGACAACCGCGACGCCTACGAGCGCGGGGTGACCATGGAGCGCAAGCGGATCGCCGGGGACATCCACGACAACCTGGGGGCCAGCCTGCTCAGCGCCCTGCACAGCCGCGACGGCGAGCGCAAGGACCGCTACATCCGCGAGACCCTGGCCGACCTGCGCAGCATCGTCACCGAGCCGACAGGCGCCGCAGCGGGGCTGGCCGAGACGCTGGCCGGGGCGCGCAAGGAGATGGCCGAGCGGCTGGAGGCGCGTGGCGTGGCGCTGGACTGGCCGCCGGCGCGCGACGGGCTGCCCGGCGTGGACTCCAAGGTCGCCCCGTCGCTGCGGGCCATGCTGCGCGAGGTGACCAACAACATCGTCAAGCACGCCTGCGCGCAGACGGTGCGCGTGACGCTGGCGGCGGATGGCGGGGTGCTGGTCGTGAAGGTGGAGGACGATGGCGTCGGCTTCGACCCGGCGACGGCGGCGCCCGGCGCGGGGCTGGGCGGCCTGGCCGAGCGGGCGGCGCGCCACGGCGGGACGGTGGAATGGTCGCGCGGCGCGGGCGGACGCGGGACCCGTGTCGCCATCCGGCTGCCGGCCGGCGCCTGAGCCCCCTCCCCCGCGAGGCGAAATCGCGCCCCTCCGTCGACCAGCTCGGCCGTTCGTCGGAGTCCGGGCGACACGATCCCGACCCAGGCCCTAGCCCGCTCCGGAGAGCCGCGCCCCACCGTGCGGACAACCAGGAGCAAAGTGATGAGTCTCAAGACGGGCGCCTCCGCCCTCGCCTTCGCCGCCGCCCTCGCGCTGGGCGGCCAGGCCGCCGCCGCCACGACGGTGAGCTCGACCTTCGACACCGGGGCCGACGGCTGGGGCTTCGGCTCCTGGCAGGGGGTGGGTGGCGCACCGCAGCCGGTCACCTACGATCCCGTGGCCGACCTGATCAGCAAGCAGCACGGGTTCGGGGGCTGGGGCTTCATCGCGACCGAGAAGTTCCTGGGCGACAAGCAGGCCTATGCCGGCGGAACGCTCAGCTTCGACCTCTCGTCGGCGTCGAGCGTGTATTCGGGTTCGCGACCGCTGGTGGTGCTGAGCGGGGCCAATGGCCTGCGCATGTTCAGCAACTGGACGCTCGGACCGGGCGCGCAGCTCAGGACGTTCAACATCTCGCTGACGGCCGACAACTTCTACACGGGCGGCGACACCGTCCAGGGACCGCGCGTGTCGGACCAGGTGTTCAGCACCATCATGGGCGATCTCCGCCAGATCGAGATCTGGGGGGACTGGAGCCCGAACGTGGACACCGTGTTCCTCGACAATGTCGTCCTGTCGGGGCCGGCCGGCGTGCCCGAGCCGGCGACCTGGGCGCTGATGATCCTGGGCTTCGGGACCGCCGGGGCGATGCTGCGGCGGCGGCGGGCGGCTTTCGCCTAGGCGGCCCTGAGCGCGGACCAGTCCGCCGCCGCGAGGGTTCGGGTCAGCTGCTCGATGTGAGCGCGCAGCGTCTCGAACCCCGACGTGGGAGAGAGCGTCGCCTCGTCCAGGTAGAGCCCCCGGTTGATCTCGATCTGCAGGGCGTGGGCGCGGCGGTGGGGCTGGCCGTAGTGTTCGGTGGTGTAGCCGCCGGCGTAGGGCGTGTTGCGGGTGACCCGGTAGCCCAGGGCCTCCAGCTCGCGCTCGACGCGGGTGGGCAGCACGCCGGCGCAGGCGGCGCCGAAGCGGTCGCCCAGGACGATGTCGCAGGGCCGGTCGCGCCCGCCTGCCTTGGCCGCCGCCGCCGGCATCGAGTGCCAGTCCACCAGGATGGCGAAGCCGTGGGCGGCCTGCGCCTCGGCCAGCAGGCCGGCCAGGGCCTCGTGATAGGGGGCGTGCGCGCCTTCGATCCGCCGCCGCGCCTCGGCGAAGGTGAGCTTGCGGCGATAGATTTCCTGGCCCTCCGACACCACCCGAGCGATGGCGCCCAGGCCGGCGGCCACGCGGGCGGTGCGGGCGCGGGCGAACTCGGGCAACTGGTCCGAGAACATCTGCGGGTCCAGCTCGAACGGCTCGCGGTTCAGGTCGATATAGGCGCGGGCGAAGTTGGCGGTGATCACGGTGGCGCCGTGATCGGGCGCGTCGGCGATCAGGTCGTCGACGAAGGCGTCCTCGGAGCGGCGGATCGACACGGCGTCCAGCGCCGCGGCCGACATCATGTCCTCGGGATAGAGCCGCCCGGAGTGGGGCGAGGCGAACACCAGCGGCGTGGGCGGCGCGCCCGCGCCCGCCGCCCGGCGCACCTCGAACGCGGGGCCGATCGGCGGCGTCAGCGCGTGAGGGAGCGGTTCGAGGGCGTTCATCGTTCCGCATAGAACGCCGGACCGGGGTCCAGCGTCAAAGGCCTTCATGGCGCCTTTACCCTTCGCTAGCTATTGTAGGCGATCCAGCGACCCAGAATGCCCATGTCACGCATCCTCCTTGCCGAAGACGACGACTCCCTCCGGGGCTTCCTCGCCCGTGCGCTCGAACGCGCCGGCCACGAAGTGACCGCCTGCGCCGATGGCGAAGAGGCGGTGACCTATCTGGACGAGTCCTGGGACCTGCTCCTCACCGACATCGTCATGCCCGGCCTCGACGGCATCGAGGTGGCCCGCCAGGCCGCCGCGAAGCATCCGGGCCTGCGGATCATGTTCATCACCGGCTTCGCCGCCGTCGCCCTCGCCGCCGGCGAGCAGGCGCCCGCCGGCGCCAAGGTGCTGAGCAAGCCCATCCACCTGCGCGAGATCGTCTCCGAGGTGGAGCGGATGATCGCCGCGTAGAAAGGCCGTTCGGCCGCGCTTGCTAAGACCGGGGTCGATCTGTATATCCCCGCCTTCCCGAAGGTACGGACGTGTAGCTCAGCGGGAGAGCACCTCGTTGACATCGAGGGGGTCACAGGTTCAATCCCTGTCACGTCCACCATCGGTTCCTTCAGAAAATCAGCTGCTTGAGGCCTCGCTCGATCGCGCGAGCCGCCTCGCGCGACGCTGGACCTTCATCATTCTGTCCGCCTGACGTCAGGCTTTGGGCGCATACTGCCGACGTCGAAGGCAGGCGGGTCGGTCGGGTCGCGTTCAGCAAGAACACACTTGATATGACACGCAGAAGATGAGTTCTCTTCGCCGCAAAGCTTGGCGATGCGGGGATAGGCGGGGGTCCATGTCGAGACTAAGTGTTTTGGTGTTGGCCGCGACCGCGTCCTGCGCGGCCGCATCTCCGGCCTTCGCGTTCGACACGCCACTGCCGACGTCCCAGTCCACCGTACGGGTCGACATCGGCAGCGAGACCGAGCGGCAGACCACGACCGGCGGCTCGGCAGGCGCCTCCAAGATCCTCGAGATCCCGAACCCGTACGCCGGGAACCTCGGCGAGCGCTCCAGCTTCCCGAACCTGGCGAGCGCGTCGGCCGGCAACAGGGGCGGTCCGAAGGACCCGGTCCAGCCATTCGTCTACGCGTCGGCCCTGTCATCGGGCCCGACCGTCAAGGCCAGCGCGAACGAAGTCTACTCCCTCAGGATCGAGAGCGATCAGCAAACCTCCGTGCTCGTCGACGTCAATTCGGTGTTCGCGATGGCCTTGGGGTACCAGGCGCTCGAACCGAACAGCGTTGCGACCATCAACTACGGCGCGATCGGTCCATACGCGACGGCGGAGGTCGACATCACGATCCTATCGGCGAGTGGCGGGGTCGCCGAGTTCCAGAGCCGCTGCGGCCAGGGCTCCAACAACTGCATGATCGTCAACGACGTGGAGCTGCCCTGGAAGAACCAGGCGACCCTGATGACGAACACGCTCTACACCGTGAGCATGCTCGCTTTCGCGCAGGCCTATTCGCCGCAGCGGATCGACAACACCTACATTGACACCTTCGCGCACGCCTACATCGATCCGTACTTCAGCATCGCCGCCTCTGTCGCGAACCCGGAAGCGTTCCGGTTCGTGTTCAGCCCTGGGATCGAGAACCTGCCGCCCGGCGCGGCCGCGCCGGAGCCGGCCGCGTGGGCGCTGATGATCGGCGGGCTCGGCCTGACGGGCGTGGCGCTCCGCCGACGGCGCCGCGTGACAGCCCTGGCCTGAGGGCTTGCGCTGCTGACCCCGCGCCTCTCCGGATCGAGGGGCGGGCGAGACGGGCGGCCGGTGCGTCGGCTAAGCTGCGTCCCCATGCCTCCGGCCCACGCCAACCAGGACTGGACCGACCTGCGGCGCGACGCGGCGACCGGGATCGAGACGCTGCGCGCGCGTTTCCTGGGGCATGCGTACGATCCGCACGACCATGACGAGGTCGCCGTCGGCGTCACCGAGCAGGGGGTGCAGACGTTCCGGTGCCGGCGGCGGATGAACGCCTCGGTCCCGGGGCACGCCGTGCTGATCGAGCCCGGCGAGACGCACGACGGCGAGGCCCAGGTCGAGGGCGGCTTCACCTATCGGATGATCTACCTGCCGACCGGGTGGCTGGCGGGCGAGGTCGCGGCGCTGGAGGGGCGGCCGATCGGCTTCGCCCAGACGGTCAGCGAGGACCCGCGGCTGGCCGGGGCGATCGACCGGGCGTTCCGGAGGCTGCACCTGGGCGAGGCGCGGCTGGGGCGGGACGAGGCGCTGGCCGGGCTGGCGCAGGCGCTCGCGGGCGTCGATGCCGGCGCGCCGCGGCGCGCGCAGCGGCCGCACCCCGCGGCGCGGCGGGCGCGTGAGCTGCTGCAGGACGACCTGACCGCCGACCCGGGCCTGGCCGAGGTGGCGGCAAGGGCGGGGGCCGACCGGTTCCGGCTGACCCGGTTGTTCCGCGAGGCCTACGGGCGCAGCCCGCACGCCTATCTGGTGCAGCAGCGGCTGAAGGCGGCGCGTCGCGCGTTGGCGGCGGGCGCGGCGCCGGCCCAGGCGGCCGCGGACTGCGGGTTTTCCGACCAGAGCCATCTGGGCCGCTGGTTCCGGCGCGCCTACGGCCTGACGCCGGCCGCGTACCGCAGGATCTGCACAAACGTTCCAGACTGAGCGGCGCCGGATGCGGGATGGCCTGGGCGAGAGATCGCCGGGAGCCCCGCATGTTCGACACCAAGGTCTGCGTCATCGTCCGTGACGATCTCGCCGTCTGGCAGAGGCTGAACGTCACCGCCTTCCTGGCCACCGGGATCGCGGGCGCGGCGCCCGAGGCGATGGGCGAGCCCTATGTGGACGCCGCCGGCCGGAGCCACTGCGCCCTGATCGGTCAGCCGGTGCTGGTGTTCGCCGCGGGGCTGGAGGCGCTGCAGGCCGCGCACCGCGTGGCGCTCGAGCGCGGCCTGACCACGGCGGCCTACGTCTCGGCGATGTTCGCCACGGGGCACGATGCGGCCAACCGCGCGGTCTTCGCCGAGGGGCCGGCCGACGCGCCCGATCTGGTCGGCCTCGCGATCCGGGGGCCGAAGAAGGCGGTGGAGAAGGCGACCAAGGGGCTGAAGCTGCACCCTTGAAGGCGCTCTCAACCCTTCCCTCTGCTCGTCATCGCCGGGCTTGTCCCGGCGACCCATGAACTCCGTGGATGCGGCAAGGCCCTCGGCGGTCGCCGTGCGATCTGTTTCAGGCGCGGAGATCATGGCTGGCCGGGACAAGCCCGGCCATGACGATCAAAATGGGAAGCTCGGTCGAGCTCCTCCTACCCCCCGCCCCCGAACAGCCCCGCCGCGAGGTTGATGGTGAGGGCCAGGATCAGGGTGTTGAAGGCGAAGGCAATGAGGCTGTGGACCGTGCCGACGCGGCGCAGGCGTTTGTCGGTGAAGGCGATGTCGGCGGTCTGGGACGCCACGCCGATCACGATGGCGAAGTGCAGGAAATCCCAGTAGTCCGGCGGCTCGCCGCCCGGGAAGGCCAGGCCGCCGGCGTCCTCGCCGGTGTCGGCGTCGGCAGCGTAGAACTCGTGCGCGTAGTGCAGGGCGAAGATGACCTGCATGATGAGCCACGACGCCGCGACGGTGACGAAGGCCGCGGCGATGCGGACGGCCTTCAGGCCGCCGTGGTCGTGCTGGGCCTCGGAGAGCTCGAGGCCGACCGCGCCCAGGGTGGCGGCGCAGGCGGCCAGCACCAGGCACAGGATCATCGCCTGGCCCTCGTCCTGTTGCGCGGCGCGGGCGCGGATCTCGTCGGGCCCCTCCCGGCTGATCACGAACAGGGTGAAGCCCAGGTAGAGCAGGCAGAAGACGTCCCAGCCGACGATGGCGGCCGAGGAGGGGCTGAGATCCGGCGCGAACAGCACGCCGGCGAGCCAGGCCACGATGCCCGCGCCCAGCGACAGGCTGAGCTTCGGCCGGGCCATGAAGGCCCTGGGGCCGAGCCGCCAGCGGTGGGTGCGGACGCGACGGGCGGTCATGCCAGCGGCAGCTCCAGCACCAGGCGGTTGCGGCCGCCGCGACAGCCGTAGGCGGCCACCCGGCTCCAGGCGCGCATCAGCTCCAGCCCCGCGCCGCCGCCGCGCTCCAGGTCGGGGCCCTCGAACGCCGGGGCCTCGCGCGGGTCGAAGGCGCAGCCGGCGTCGGTGACCGTGATCCGCACGAACCCGGGCGCGAGCGCCAGGCGCAGGCCGATGTGGCTGCCGGCCGGCGCGCGCCCGTGCTCGACGACGTTGGCCACCCACTCCTCGACGACGATCGCCAGGCGCTCGGCCGGGTCGCGGCCGAGGCCGCACTGCTCGACGAATGCGCGCGCGACCGCCAGCGCGCGGCCGACCGCGGCGCTGTCGGCGGCAAGGCGCGCACGCGTGGGGCGAGGGGCTTGGGCAAGGGCGGTGAGCTGGGCTATGACAGAACCGTGTTTCAGGGAGGCGCGGATGCGCAGGAGTTGGGTCGCAGGATTGCTGATGGTCGCGGCGCTGTCGACGCCGGGCTTGGCCATGGCCGAGATCGGGCGGATCAAGACGGTGACGGGGACCGCCTCGGTGGTGCGCGGCAAGGCCGTGACCCCGGCCACGCCGGGCTACCAGCTCCTGGTCAGCGACGTTCTCACCACTGGCGGCAACGGCCGCATCGGCATCACCTTCGTCGACAACAGCCGCTTCGCCGTCGGCCCGAACAGCCGCGTGGCGCTGAGCCAGTTCGAGTTCGACGACACCACCCACAAGGGCAAGTCGCTGACCACGGTCGAGCGGGGCGCGCTGGGCGTCGTCTCCGGCCAGATCGCCAAGGAAAACAAGGACGCCATGAAGGTGCGCACCCCCACCTCGCTGCTGGCCGCCCGCGGCACCACCTTCGTGGTGGAGGTGAAGTGAGGCTCCTTCCCGTCCTGGCCGTCGCCGGGCTGCTCGTGGGGTGCGCGTCGGCGTCGGACGTGACGCTGCTGAACGACGCCGGGAGCAGCAAGTCCGGCCAGGTGGCCGTGCTCGACCCCAAGACGGGCAAGGAGGTCGGCGCGCTGACCTCGGGCGACACGCGCGCGCGCGTCGGCGGCAAGACGGTGAAGCCGAAGCCGGTGAAGACGGGCTTCTGGGCGAACCTGATGAACTGGACGCCCTTCGCGCCGCGCGTCTACGTCATGTACTTCGTGGAGGGCACCACCGACCTGACGCCCGAATCGGTGCCGATCCTGGAGGCGCTGCGCGCGGCCGTGAAGCCGGACTCCGACGTCCAGATCACGGGCCACACCGACACGACCGGCACCGAAGAGGTCAACGACAAGCTCTCGCTGGAACGGGCGGGCGAGATCCGCGCCGCGCTGGTGAAGCAGGGCCTGCCGGTGGAGAACGCCAAGGTGGTCGGCCGCGGCGAGCGCGAGCTGCGGGTGCCCACCGAGGACAACGTCAGCGAACCGGCCAACCGCCGGGTGGAAGTCATCCTGCGCTAGGCGGCTCCGGGATACGCGTGAGCTGCGTGTAGGCGATCCGCCACCGGCCGTCCTGCCTGACCCAGAAATGGGCGATGCGCACGCGCCGGGCCCGCGGCTGGCCGTCCTGTGTCCAGCTGAGCCTGCAGGACCACGCCGTCAGGGCGGCGCGCTCGCGCACTTCGTAGACGAGCGGCTCGATCTCGTACGGGTCGACCTTGAAGCCCGGCGCCGCGAAATCGGCGAGATAGGACGCCTTGTGCTGGACGCTCCCGTCGGAGTTCACCAGCACGTAGCCTTCGGTCATCAGGATCGCGAGCGTCCTGGTGTCGTTGCGCACGGTCGCCTGGTTGTAGGCGTCGAGCGCGCGGGCGAGGTCCGCCGGGAGGGTCTGGCGCTGCGGCGCGGCGGGGGCGGCGGGGCCGCACGACAATGTGGCGGCGACCACGGCCATGGCGAGCGCCCGGCGTCTGGCGCGTATTCCTGCGATCATGGTCCCTCCTCGCGGTGAGGGACCATGGCCAAGCCAGCGCCAGCGACCAAGAAGGCACCTTCCGGTAACGGCCGCTCCCGGGCTCCGGGCTAAGCGGCGCCCGCCCGCAGCCGCACCGCCATGACGGTGAGGTCGTCGCTGGGCTCGCCGCCGGCCTCGAAGGCGCGGACGCGGTCGACGAGGCCGTCCACGAGGCCGGCGAGGGTCGGCGACCGCGAAGCCTGGCTGAGGGCGTCGAACACCTGGCCGCGCTTGAAGAGAGCGCCGTCCGGGGCCTGGGCCTCGCTGAGGCCGTCGGTGAAGGCGACCAGGGTCTCGCCGGGCGCCAGGCGGTGGACCTCCTCGGGATAGGGGAATTCTTCGTCCACGCAGAGGGGCGGGCCGCCGTCCAGCTTCAGCTCGCGCACCTGGCCGGCGGCGTTCACCACCAGCGGGTTCTCGTGGCCCGCGCAGCAGAGGACCAGGCGGCCGTCGCCGGGATGCAGCACGCCCACCAGCAGCGAGACGGCCATGGCCTGGCGGTTGTCGCGGGAGAGCTCGCGGTTGATCTCGCCGACGGCGGCGGCGAGACCCGTGTTGGGCCGCATGAGCAGGCTGCGCGACAGGGCCTTGGAGAGCGCCATGAACAGCGAGGCCGGCACGCCCTTGCCGGTGACGTCGCCCACCAGGAAGCAGACCCGGCCGTCGTCGAACAGGAAGGCGTCGTAGAGGTCGCCGCCGACGGTCTTGGCCGACTGCAGCACCGCGTCGATGTCGATGGCGGGCGAGATGCGCGGCAGCTCGGCGCGGGGCAGCAGCATGCCCGACTGGATCTCGCTGGCCGCGGCCAGTTCGCCCGAGATGCGCGCGGCGCTGACCTTCTCGTCCTCCAGGGCGTCGCGCAGCCGGCGCTGGACGCGGCGGCCCTCGACGAACAGCAGCACCACCATCACCGCCGAGTTGGCCGCGCCGGGGGCCAGCATCGGGAAGGGATCCAGCAGCATGTTGTTGTGGAACGCCCACCAGCTCGCGCCGAACGCCAGGACGATCTCGGCGGTCGCGCCCGCGATCACCGGGCCCATTGGCGCGCGGGGCACGCCCAGGAACGAGACCATCACCAGCAGGAGGCCGATGCCCCACTCGACCGGCCCGGCCCAGGCCGGCCGGCGCAGGGCCGTGCCGCGCAGGATCGAGTCCACCGCCTGGGCCTGGACGTAGACACCGTAGATCGCCTTGGCGCGCGGCGTGCTGGTGACGTCGGAGGTGCCGGCGCTGGCCAGGCCGATGAGGACGATCTGGTCCTTGAACTGGTTCGGGTTCTGCCCCTGGCGCAGGACGTCCACGGCCGAGGTGGTCTGGGTCTTCCGCCAGTCGCCGAAGCGCAGGAGGAGCTGGCCGTCGGGCGCGGCGGCGATGCGGTGCTTGCCGACCGTCACGGCATGGAGGCGGCCGCCCGTGGTCTCCAGCCCGATGGCGTCGGCGCCCTCGGCCACTCGGACGAGCTCCAGGGAGAAGCTGGGGGTCACGTGACCGGCGGCGCGGGCCAGCAGCGGCACGCGGCGCACCAGGCCGTCGGCGTCGCGGTCGCCGTTGACCAGGCCGTGGCCCAGCGGCGCGCCGTCCAGCAGCGGCAGGTTGGAGACCACCGACGGGAAGACCGGCATGTTGCTCGGCAGGGTCCCGGTGAACTGCGCCTCGGGCGGCAGGGGCGGGGCCTGGCCCTCGGTGAGGTCGAAGGACTCCTCGGTCACGCCGGCCCGGGCCAGCACCACCGGGTTGCGGCCGATCACGCGGGCGAACACCGCGTCCATGGACGGCAGGCCCTGGATCTCGCGCGACATGTCGGGCGGCAGTTCGTTGTAGATGCTGGTGAACTCGGAGGGCGCCAGGCGGTCGGGCTCGGGGAACAGCACGTCGAAGCCGATGACCGCGGCGCCCCGCTCGGAAATCGCCTCCACCAGCCGCGCCAGGTAGAACCGCGTCCACGGCCAGCCGCCCAGGTCGCGCAGGCTGTCGGCGTCGATGACGACCACGTGGACCCGGCGCGAGATGTCGGGCGCGGGGGCTAGCGTCTGGTAGGCGTCATACAGCGGCTGGCGCAGCAGGCTTCCGCCGAACAGCACCATGAGCGCGACCGCGAGGGCCGCGCCCAGGCCTGCGATCCTGACCCGCAGCCGCGCCGCGGGGTCCAGCTCGCTCAGGGCGCTAGTCGCCGAAGTGGACGCCGGTTCGGCGCGCAAATAGCGCCCCAGCGAAAACCGCCGAGCCTGCTCATCCCGAACCGGTCGTGGCGACCTGTTCGGGGCAGGCTCGGGGGCGTCAGACCCTGACCTCGAGTCCGTCATAGGCGCAGATCACTTCCAGGGCTGGGCGGTCGGCGCGGACCAGTTCCTCGTAGCGGACGGTCTCGGCGTGCATGCGCTGGATGTCGGCGTCGGTGTAGGTCGGCTCATGGTGGAAGAGCGCCAGGCGCTTGGCCTGGGCGGCGTGGCAGAGGTCGACGGCGACCACGTTGGACGAGTGGCCCCAGTCCTGCTTCAGGCTGACCGTGTCGCCCAGCGAATACATGGTGTCGCAGATGACCAGGTCGGCGTCCTTGAAGAAGGCCTCGAACGCGGCTTCTGCGTCCATGTTGTCGACCTTGTGCTCGCTGTCGGTGGAATAGATCGCGGCGCGGCCATTCTTCTCGAAGCGGTAGCCGTAGCTGTCGTGGCTGTGGTGCTGGGCGCAGAGCGTCACGGCGACCCCGCCCACGTCGAACGTCTCGCCCGGCTTGTGGACGATGAACTCGAACTTCGCCCGCAGCCAGTCGAACGGCACCGGGAACGAGATCTCCTCCTGCTGGCGGCGCAGCGCGATCTCGGCGTCGTCGTGGCCCGAGTGGATGACGATCGTGGCGTTCGGGTTGAAGGCCGGCCCGAAGAACGGGAAGCCCATGATGTGGTCCCAGTGCAGGTGGGACAGGAAGAAATGGTAGACGGGCGGGTGGCCGCCGGCGATGCGCCGGAACGAGTCGATGCCGAACTCGCGCAGGCCCGAGCCCATGTCGCAGATCATGAAGGCGCCGTTCGCCCCCTCGACCTCGACGCAGCTGCTGGCGCCGCCGTACGAGCCATAGGTGGCGAAGTCGAGGGTCTGGCGCGCGAAGGCGTCGGCCTCGGCCGTGTCGGCGAAGCTGCGGCCGCCCGCGGCGACCAGCGCCTGGGCGATCTTGGCCTGGATCACGTCGGCCGTCTGCGCCACCGGCAGCGAACCGCGCGTGCCCCAGAAGCGTACCAGCATCGAATGCCCCTCCCGCCGCCGTTCAGGCGTCCGAATCGACGTCGTCGACGATCTTGAACAGCTTGTCGTACCGGCTGATCGCGAAGATCTCACGCATCCGGTCGTTGGGCGCGGCCAGTGTGATCGGCGTGGCCTCGCCCGCCTCGCGCCGCGCGATGGTCAGCGCGCGCAGGCCGCGCGACGACATGTACTCCAGCCCGCTGAGGTCGATCACCAGGGGTGCGCCCTCGGCGGCGGCCTGCTGCACGGCGGCCGTCAGATGCTGCGAGAACGCCTCCCAGGTGGTCTCGTCGACGCGACCCGTGGGCGCGCCGACCAGCCTGCCGCCCGCGTTGCGAACCTGCCAACCCAAGTCCATTCACAGCCCCCGACATGGCGCTCGTCCCGAACCTGGGACGCCCCGCCGCAAACTGAAGGCGCCGCATCCGGGCGTGCAACAGGATTCGCGCCGCGGGCGCACTCGGGCCTTTTTCACGCTCACTCCCGTGTTGGTGGAACGACGTTCGCCGTCGGCGATTTAAAGCTTGGCCTTGCCGGGGGGGCCATGAATACCCTGGCGACGCGCCAAAGGATCGGGGAACCAGGGGTGCACGGGACACAGGTTCGATCGGGCGCCTGGCATGGCGTGCTGCCGTGGTCACGGCGCGACCTCCTGCGCGCCGCTGTCCTAGCGGCGGCCTATGCCATGGGCGGCGCCGCGGCGCTGCGATGGCTGGGCGCGCCGGGCGGCGTGGGCGCCCTGGTCTGGCCCGCGGCGGGCGTGGCGCTGGTGGGGCTCACGCTGGGCGGGCCGCGCCTGTGGCCGGGGGTGTTCCTGGGCCAGCTCGCGGCGGTCGCCCTTGCGGGGCGTGTCCCGGACGGCGGCGACCTGGTCCTGGCGGCGGGGGCGACCCTGGCCGCCGTGGGGCCGGCCATCGCCTTCCATCGCCTCAGGCTGAACGCCAGCCTGGCCTCGCTGCACGAGATGCTGTGGTTGGTGGCGGCCGGCGGGGCGGGCGCGACGCTGTGGCTGGCCGCCGGGTTCCTGGCGGCCCGGGCCGGCGGTGCGGGCGGGCTCACCGCGGCGGGCGTCCAGGCCTGGTGGTTCGGACACCTTGCGGGCGTCCTGATCGTCGCCGCCGCGACGCTGAGCTGGCGGCCGGGTGGCGGGCGGCCGCTGTCGGTGCTGGAGGGCCTGCACCTGGCGGCGGCGGTGATGGCCAACGCGGCCATGGCCTACGCCATCTTCCTGTGGCCGGGGCGCGAGGCGCTGCGTTCGTGGTTCATCTTCCCGGCGCTGGTCTGGCCGGCGCTGGTGTTCAGCGTGCGCGGCGCATCGCTGGCGCTGGTGGTCGTGGCGGCGGCGGTGCTGGCGGCGGCGTTGGAGGGCGTGGGGCCGCTGGCGAGTGCGGCCGGCGCGAGCGGCCATACAGCCTTCGCCCAGCAGTTCCTGAGCGTGGTGTCGGCCACCCTGCTGATCCTGGCGGCCGTGGTCGACGAGCGGCGGGGGCGCGAGCAGCTGCGGGCCAGCGAGCAGCGGCTGCGCGAGGAGAGCGAGGCGCTGGAAATCCTGAACCGGACGGGCGCCGCGATCGCCGCCGAGCTGGACCTGGACGCCGCCGTGCGGCTGGTGACCGACGCGGGCGTGTCGCTGTCGGGCGCCCAGTTCGGGGCGTTCTTCTACAACGTCATCGACGAGGCCGGGGAGGCCTACATGCTGTACGCGCTGTCGGGCGCGCCGCGCGAGGCGTTCGAGCGGTTCGGCCAGCCGCGCAACACGGCGGTCTTCGCGCCCACCTTCGCCGGCGAGGGCGTGGTGCGGGTCGGCGACATCACCCGCGACGCGCGCTACGGCCAGAACCCGCCGCACCGGGGCATGCCGCGCGGCCACCTGCCGGTGAAGAGCTACCTGGCGGCGCCGGTGCGAGGGCGGTCGGGCGAGGTGCTGGGCGGGCTGTTCTTCGGCCATCCCGACGCCGACGTGTTCACGGCGCGCGCCGAGCGGCTGATCACCGGGGTGGCGGCCCAGGCGGCCATCGCCATCGACAACGCCCGCCTCTACCAGGCGGCCCGGCGCGAGCTGGCCCAGCGCCGCCGAGCCGAGGAGCATCAGCGCCTGCTGATGAACGAGCTGAACCACCGTGTGAAGAACACGCTGGCCACCGTGCAGTCGATGGGCTCGCAGACCATGCGTACGGGCCGCAGCCTGGCCGAGGCGCGCGAAGCGTTCGTCTCGCGGCTGATGGCGCTCTCGACCGCGCACAACCTGCTGACCGCCGAGAACTGGGGCAGCGCCGACCTGGAGGACGTGGTGCGGATGGCGATCGCGCCGTTCGAGGATCCGCCGGGCGCGCGATTCGGCGTCTCGGGCCCCGCCGCGCGGATGAGCGCGCCTAGCGCGCTGGGCCTGGCCATGGCCCTGCACGAGCTGGGATCGAACGCCACCAAGTACGGTGCGCTGTCGGGCGACGCCGGGCGCGTGCGAGTGGACTGGGCCGTGGGCAAGGACGGCGACGTGCGCTTCGTCTGGGAGGAGCAGGGCGGGCCCGAGGTGAGTCCCCCGCTGCGGCGGGGCTTCGGCTCGCGCCTGATCCAGGAGGGGCTGGCGCGCGAGCTGCAGGGCGAGGTGCGGATGGACTATCTGCCCGAGGGCCTGCGCTGCGAACTGGCCTTCCGGCTGGACCCGCCGTCGCCGCCGGACGACCCGGAAGCGGATTTCGGCATTTCGGCGCCGGAGTCGAATTGAGGCCGAACGCCTAAAAAACGCGCAAACCCTTGTAGTGTAAGGTGTTGCGCGAACGACGCTGTTTTGCCGCAGCTTGGCGGAACAATGAAATTCCTGTGGCGAAGCTGAAACAAACGGCCTCAATATCCTCCCACTCAGGACGGCCCGACAAACAGAGGCTGCCGAGGGGAGGAAAATTTGATGTCCAAAGGCAGGTTCTTCTGCAGCACATCCGTGCTGGCCGCCGTCCTGGCGCTCGGCGCATCGGGAACGGCGCTGGCCCAGGCGGCGCAGCCCACAAACCAGGCCGGCGCCACTGAGATCGGCGAAGTCGTCGTCACCGGCTCGTTCATCCGCGGCACGCCCGAGGACGCCGCGCTGCCCGTGGACGTGATCGGCGCCGACGAACTGCAGAAGCAGGGCAATCCCAGCCCCGTCGAACTCGTGAAGTCCCTCACCGTGTCGAACGGCGTGCTGGGCGACACCAACCAGTTCGACGCCCGCGCCCAGGGCGCGGAAGGCTCGGCCACCATCAACCTGCGCGGGCTGGGCCCTGCCCGCACCCTGGTGCTGTGGAACGGCCACCGGCTGGTGAACGCGCCCACCCTGAACGGCGCCTCGCCCGACCTGAACGTCCTGCCCTTCGCCGCCGTCGGCCGGATCGAGGTGCTGAAGGACGGCGCCGCGGCGACCTACGGCTCGGACGCCATCGCCGGCGTGGTCAACTTCATCACCCGCAAAAACACGGACGGCCTCGAGCTGTCGGGCACCTACAAGTACATCGAGAACGCCTCGGGCGACTGGGACGGCCACGCCGTCTTCGGCAAGGAATGGGGCGCCCTGTCGATCCTGCTGACAGGCGAGTACCACTACAAATCGAAGCTCAGCGTAGGCGAGCGCAGCTTCACGCGGCCCGGCTATTTCACCAGCCCCGAGAGCGGCTTCTCGTCGGGCAACGCCACCACCGCCTTCCTGCCGCTGACCACGACCGCCACGGGCGGGTTCACGCCGGCGGCCGGCCTGCAGCGCGACGCGGGCTGCGCCCCCTTGGGCGGCATCCCGTCGTTCAGTGGCGCGACGCCCACCTGCATCTTCAACTACACGCCGTACGACAACATCCAGGAGACCGAGAAGCGCTTCGAGCTGTACGGCGAGGCCAACTACGACATCAACGAGGACACCAGGCTGCACCTGGAGGGCTTCTACTCCGAGACCGACACGCCCGACTGGCACACCTCGCCGTCCTACCTGGCGCTGCAGGTGCCGACGGCGACGACGAACCCTGCCTTCGCATCCGGCCTGAGCGCGGGCTATTTCGTTCCGTCCACCAACCCGGGCTTCGCGCTCTACCGCGCGCAGAACCCGACGCAGATCCCGGCGTTCGCGACGGGCGCCTACATTCCCGGCGTGCTGTACCGGCCGCTGGCCATGGGCGGGAACCCTCTGTTCGGCGACGGCTCGTCCACCGGCACCCGGAAGTTCGAGGCCTACCGCATCTCGGGCGGTATCTCGGGCAAGTTCGGGCCGGACATCGGCTACGACTTCACCGGCACCTACATGCGGGAAGACCTGACCCGGACCGGCTACGACACCATCGTCAGCCGCTTCCAGCTGGCCCTGCGCGGCCTGGGCGGCCCGAACTGCAACGCGGCCACAGGCACACCGGGCGCCGGCGGGTGCATGTGGTTCAACCCGTTCTCGAACGCCATCCAGTCGAACTACATCACCGGCCAGACCAACCCCAACTACTCGGCCGCGGTCGCCAACAATCCCGACCTGATCCGCTGGTTCTTCCAGAAGACCACCACCGAGGCGCAGGCCGAGGTCTTCGTGCTCGACGGGGTGTTCAACGGCGAACTTCCCGGGCTCGAACTGGGCGGTGGCGGCGTCGGCTGGGCCGTCGGCGGCCAGTACCGCAAGCAGAAGTACCAGGCGGAATACGATCCCCTGTCCGACCTGACGGTCACCCCGTGCATCGACACGCCGGTGACCGGCTCGACCACCTGCACCGTGCGCAACGGGCCCTACATGTTCCTGGGCGGCGCCACGCCCGCCCACCTGTCGGGCGACAACTGGGGCGCCTTCGCCGAAGTGAGCCTGCCGTTCACCGACAGCTTCCAGGTGCAGGCGGCGGCCCGCTACGAGGACTACGGCTCGAAGGGCGGCTCGACGTTCAATCCGAAGGTCTCGGCGCGCTGGCAGGTCTCGGACGTCTTCGCGATCCGCGGCTCGGTCGGCACCACCTTCCGCGCCCCGCCGCTGACCTCGCTGGATCCCGGCCAGGTGACCAGCCTGCAGTTCCTGGGCGGCGCCTTCCGCGCCGTGGACGTGCAGGGCAATCCGAACCTGAACCCCGAGAAGGCGACCACCTATTCGGTCGGCGGCATCGTCAACGCCGGGCCGTTCAAGGCGACGATCGACTACTGGAACTTCGACTTCAAGAACCCGCTGGTCGCCGAGCCGGTGGGCGGCATCTTCTCCACGCTGTTCCCGACCGCCACGGGCGTCGGCAACTGCGGTCAGACCGCCCTGGCTGGCCTGCAGTCGCGCTTCACCTTCAACGGCGCCTGCAACGTCGCCAACCTGTCGCGGATCCGCACCCAGTACATCAACGGCCCCGGCGTGAAGACCGACGGCATCGACATCCTGGGCGCCTACAACATCGACGACTTCTTCGGCGCCCGCCTGCAGCTCGGAACCTCGTTCACCTACGTCCGGAAGTACTCGGTCGAGGCGACGACGGTGGAGGGCGTCACGGTGTCGGCGGCGTTCGACGGCGTCGGCAAGCTCAACTACCAGACCCAGATCTATCCGATCCCGCAATGGAAGGCGCAGTTCTACGTCGAATACAACCGTGACATCCACACGGCGCGCCTGACCATGAACGCGATCGACAGCTACAAGGACCAGCGCTCGACGCCGTACCCGCCGAACGTGGTCCGCGACGGCCTCAACAACGCCGTGCCCCTCACCAACGCCGGCCAGAAGATCAAGACCCAGACCACCTTCGACTTCACCTATCGCGCCACCCTGCCGTGGGAGACGACGGTGGTGGTCGCGGTCGACAACATCTTCGACGAGGACCCGTCGTTCGCCCGCCTCGACCTGGGCTACGACCCCTTCACCGGCGGCGCCCTGGGCCGGACGGTGAAGTTCAACGTCATCAAGAAGTTCTAGAGCCCGTCCCCGGCTGGTTCGAGGCGAGCCAGCCGGGATCCGGCCCTCCCGGAATCGGAGGCCTTCCTGTCCGATCTTGGCGATCCGCCACGACCGGGAAGGCCTCTGATGCGCAGCCCCCAAGCTGCTGACCCTGTGACGCCGCCGGCCCTGCGCCGGCGGCGTTCTTCTTTTGGCGCGGGCTATGTCAGCAAACCGTCACTTCGAAAATCTCCGGGCGATTGTATCCTTCGTGCAACGCCTCGACATACTGCTGGAACGGCTCTGAAACGTTCCTGAACGCTGTTCACGTTGTTGATTTCATGTGAGAATACACGCAGTTAGCGAGCCTTTCGCGACTGTCCAGGATTCACAATCACGGTACGGTGACCCACGAAATCCTGTAGCGCGCCTCGAAAACTCAGGTGATCATCATTTCGCCAAGGTCACGGAATCCGCACGCCAGAGGCGGGTCGGGCCTTCGGGGAGGAAACCATGAACAGACGCAGCACTCTCTGCGGCGGCTCGATGCTGGCCGTCGTCTTTTCCCTCGGCCTCACGGGCGCCGCGGCGGCCCAGGCAGGACAGGCCGGGCCATCCGAAGTCGAGGAAGTCGTCGTCACCGGCTCGTTCATCGCCGGGACGCCCGAGGACGCCGCCATGCCGGTGGACGTGCTCTCCAGCCAGGACCTGGAGAAGCAGGGCTCGCCAACGGTGGTCCAGCTGGTGAAGACCATCACCTCGTCACAGTCGTCGCTGGGCGAGAGCAACCGCTACAATGGGGGTGCGGGGACCGCCACCATCAACCTGCGCGGCTTCGGCGCGGCGCGGACCCTGACGCTGATGAACGGACGCCGGCTGGCCGACAGCCCGGCGGCGGCATTCCAGGGCGGCGGCGCGAACCTGAATTTCATCCCGACGGCCGCGGTGGGGCGGATCGAGATCCTGAAGGACGGCGCGGCGGCGACGTACGGCTCCGACGCCATCGGCGGGGTCGTGAACTTCATCACCCGCAAGGACCTGGACGGCTTCGAGGTCGACGGCGAATACGCCCTGATCGACGGGTCGGATGGCGACTACAACGCCAACGCGGCGTGGGGGAAGCACTTCGACAACGGCAACATCCTGCTGACCGCCGGCTATCGCCATCGGTCGCGGCTGGACATCCATGAGCGCGACTTCGCGATCAAGCCGTTCGACTTCGCCGGCTCGTCGGGCGCGGCGGGCTTCACCGGCGCGGCCAACCCCGGCTTCTACGTCGCCGGCGCCACCGCCTTCCGCGACAACGGCTGCCAGGAACTGGGCGGCACGCTGACCCGCTCGGTGACCTTCGCCAACCCGCTGGCGGGCCAGCCGAACCAGGCGGCGACGGTGACCTTCGCGGTGCCGGTCAACGCGGCGCTGCCGGCCACATCGGGCACGGCCACCACCTGCCGGTTCCAGTTCTCGAACTTCAACGACCTGGTGAACCGCGAGGATCACTACCAGCTCTACGGCGAGGTGAACTTCGACCTCTCCGACAACCTGTCGTTCCACGGCGAGGTGGCCTGGACCAAGAACGACACGCCCGCGCAGCGGCTCTCGCCGGCCAACCTGACGGCGCAGTATCCGTCGCGCGTCATCGACGGCGGCACGTCGTTCTCGCCCAGCGCGGCCAGCGGCCCGAACCTCTCGGTGCCATTCAACGTGCCGGTGAACAACCCGGGCTTCCTGGCCCTGGTCAACGACTGCCGTGCGCCGCTGACGGCCACGGAATGCGCCGCCATCCGCGCCGGAGCGTTCAGCACCACGGGCGCCCAGGCCGGCTCACCGGGCGGGGCCCGCGGCGTCGACATCGTCCAGTTGGGCTGGCGAGCGCTGGCCTTCGGCGGCAACCCGAAGTTCAAGGACGGCGCGGACCACCAGTCGATCGTCAACGACGGCTACCGGATCTCGGGCGGCTTCAAGGGCAAGTTCGGCGCGATCAACTTCGACAGCGCGCTGACGTTCATGGAGCAGAAGAACACCTCGAACACGAGCGACATCCTGGTGAAGAACCTGCAGCTCGCGCTGCGCGGGTTCGGCAGCAAGGATGGCCAAGCCGACCAGTGCACGGCCGCCGAGACCGCCAACTACACCTCGGGCGCCGGCAACGCCGCCCTGGGCTGCTACTTCTTCAACCCGTTCAGCAACGGCGTCGCCACCAGCGCGGTGAACGGCGCGGCCAACCCCTATTACAACTCCAGCGTCGCCAACGATCCGCTCGTGGTGGCCGGCCTGTTCGGCAACTACACCAACGTGCTGACCAACCAGATCCTGGTGGCCGACCTGGTGTTCTCGGGCGAGACGAGCATCGAGCTGCCGGGCGGCAACGTCGCCTGGGCGGCCGGCGGCCAGTACCGCTACACCCATGAGATCCGCAAGTACGGCGCGTTCTTCAACGCCGACGAGAACCCGTGCCCCGACCGTGCGTCCTGCGCCGACGAGAGCGGCCCGCTGCAGTTCTTCGGCTCGGCGGTGGACCGTGACGACGACTCGAACGTCAAGGCGATCTTCGGGGAAATCCAGATCCCGATCCTGGACAACCTGAACTTCAACGCGGCCATCCGCTACGAGGACTACCAGGGCAACATCGGCTCCACGACCAACCCGAAGATCGCGGTGAAGTGGCAGGCGACGGACTGGCTGGCCTTCCGCGGCAGCGCCAGCACCACGTTCCGGGCGCCGGGCCCCGGCCTCACGGGCACGGGCTGCAACAATGGCGTCCGCGTGCTGGGCAGCGCCTACCGGGCGTTCCAGACCTGCGGCAACCCCAGCCTGAAGCCGGAGAAGGCCGACACGTTCAACGTTGGCGTCATCTTCGACATGGGCGGGTTCAAGGCGACGCTCGACTACTTCAACTTCAAGTTCAAGAAGGAGATCATCGAGGAGAGCGGCGCCCGCCTCTACGCCACGATGTTCCCGGGCGGTGCGAACACGAACTGCGGCGCGGCGGCCTTCGCCGACCTGCAGGCGCGCTTCACCTTCGCCGGGACCTGCGGCGCGGCCAACGTCGCGCGCCTGCGCAGTTTCACGATCAACGGCCCGAACACCGAGACCTCGGGCGTCGAGGCTCGCGTCCAGTACGACTGGGACGGCTGGTTCGACGGCGAGTGGTCGGTGGGCGGCGAGGCCACGTACCTGATCGAGTACAAGCGCGGCGTCGTGAACCTGAAGGACTCGTCGATCGCCATCGCCCCGGCGGAAGACCGGGCGGGCCTCAGCGACATCCTGAACGACTTCTTCTCGTATCCCGAGCTGAAGGGGAACGCCTACGCCGCCTTCAACAAGGGCCCGCTCAGCATCCGCTGGCAGATGCGTTATTCGGAGGGCACCTCGCCGGCCTTCGGCTCGCCGTTCTTCATCACGGTGCCGAACGCCAGCTCGCCGTCGGGCGCCGACCTGGTGGCGGTGGGCAAGTCCAAGGACTACTGGCAGCACGACCTGATCGTGCGCTGGGAAGCGCCGTGGGACTCGGTGGTGACGCTCAGCGTCCAGAACCTGTTCGACAAGGACCCGCCGTACCTGCCGTCGCCGTACAACTACGACCTGACCCAGGGCAATCCGCTGGGCCGGGTGTTCGAACTGGGCGTCAAGAAGACGTTCTAGCCTTTCCTCCCGGAAAGACCGCTTGGGGGCGCCGGCGACGGCGTCCCCACTCTTTGCTTCCAGTATTGGGGGGACGCCGCCGACGGCGTCCCCTTTTCATTGCGGCTACGGCCGGGCGCGCTTGGGCAGGGCCTTGACCTCGTCGGGGGTCAGCTTGCGGATCTTGCTGACCGGGCAGCGCTGCGGGCCGATGGTGGTGGGCGAGATGATCTCGGCGTCCATGCCCGAGCAGATGTAGTTCCCGCCGCGCGAGACCAGGGCGATCCTGTTGTTCCAGTCGACGTCGTCGCAGCGGCCGAACATCTCGAACTGGTAGACGTCCTTCACGCCGACGCGGACGTTGACGACGCGGTTGTCGCTGGAGGCGAAGCTGTTGACCTGGTTGGCCCAGAAGCACTGGCTCTTGGGCTTGGCGGCGGGCTCGACGGGCGACTTGGCGACGGCCGGCGCGGCGGCGGAGAGGCCCAGCGCCGCGACGGCGGCGAGGGCGAGCGGGAGTTTGGCGATCCGGTTCATGGTCGGAGTCCTTCTGGCCCCGGAACGTCCCCCGAGACGGCGGCACTATAAGGACCTTCCTGGGGCTTAGGAACGGCGGCGCGTTGCACGGCGGACAAACCGGTCCGGCGCCACGAGGTCGGCCGCCGCCCGGCCGATCGGGCTGGGCGCGCCGAGCGCCAGGGCCGCCACGTGCTCGGCCAGCAGGGGCGCCAGCGAGAAGCCGCGCGAGCCGAAGCCCGTGAGGGCGAAGAGGCCGGGCTCCAGTTCGCCCGCGACCGGCAGCCGGTCGGGCGTCACCGCGCGGACCGAGGCGCGGCCTTCGAGCGGCGCGCTCCCTAGCCGGCCGGCGAGCTCGGGCAGCGCGGCGGCGAGGGTCTCGAGGTTGCGCCGGTGGTCGGCCTCGCGGAGGTCGACGGCGTCGTCGTCGCGGTCGTGGGTGGCGCCGAACAGCAGGCCGGCGGGCGCGGGCAGGACATAGCCGCCCCACGCCGCGGCCGGGACCGGGGATGCGCCCGGCGCCCAGCTCGCCTGGCCGCGGACGGGCTGCAGCGGCAGCGCGGGGGCCAAGTCGCGCGAGGCCAGGGCGGCGGCCAGGATCACGGCGTCGGCGCGGGCGACCTCGCGGCCGCCGGTGTCGCGCAGGCTCCAGGCCTCGCCGTCGCGGGCGATCGCCGCCACCCGGGCGTGGAGGACGTCGCCGGCCCAGGCGGCCAGGATCGGGGCGGGCTCGACGACGAGGGCGTTCGTCTGGTCCAGCGCGGCGGGCGCGGGCTCGCCCAGGCGGGTCGCGACGGCGCCGGCGTCCAGCATGGCGAGCGCGTCGGGCTCGAAGACGTTGGAGACGGCGATGCGGTCGTACCGGTCCCTGTCGCGTGCTTCCGGCGCGAGCTGCAGCACGCCGCGGGAGAGGATGGCGGCCGGGACCCCCTCGTAAAGCGCGGTGGCGCGGCCGAACGCCTGGGCGAACAGGCGGGCCGCGTCGCCCAGGCCGGCGTCGAGGCGCGGGGTGACGAGCGCGGCCGGGTTGCCCGAGCCGCCGGCGCCGGGATGCTCGGCCTCGATGACCACGGGCTCGCCGCCCAGGGCGCGGACGGCGCGGGCGGCGGCGGCCCCGGCGATGCCCGCGCCGACGATGGCCATGCGGCGGAGCGGCGGGTCCTGGGCGTCGCCCGGAAGGCGGGCCTCTAGCCGCTCGCGCTTGCGGCCGAAGCCGGGGCGCTTCTCCACCGCGAAGCCCGCGGCGGCGAGGCCACGGCGGACATGGCCGGCGACGGTGAAGGTGGCGGCGCGCGCGCCCGGCGCGGAGCGGGCGGCCACGAGGCTCAGGATCTCCTCGCCCCACATCTGCGGGTTCAGGGCGGGCGAGAAGCCGTCGAGGAACCAGGCGTCGGCGGCGCCCGACCAGCCGTCCAGCGCCTCGGCGACGTCCATCACGGCCAGGTCGAGGACGGCGTCGAACTCCGGCAGGTCGACGCGATGGCGGCCGCGCGCGCGGCCGGGCCAGCGGGCGACGAGCAGGTCGGTGATCTCGGCGAGCTCGGGCCAGCGGCCGAGCGCCTGGGCGGCCTCGTCGGCGGTGATCGGGAAGGCTTCGACGGAGAAGATGTGCAGCCGCCCGCCCGAGGGGCGGGCACGGCGCCAGAGGTCGAGGAGGGCGGCGACGTTCAGGCCCGTGCCGAAGCCTAGCTCCGCGACCACGAACCGGCGGCGGCTGCTCCAGGCCTCGGGCAGGCCGCAGCCTTGCAGGAAGACCGCGCGGGTCTCGGCGAGGCCGTCCTCAGCCGAGAAGTAGACGTCCCCGAACACGCGCGAGCGCGGCTGGCCGTCATCGGTCCAGGTGAGGGGGCTTTCGCCCGTTCCTGGCGGCTCGGCGGTCATCGGGGTGTCCGGAAACGAAGAAGGGCCGCCCCAAAGGGCGGCCCTCCCCTAACGCGAAATCGCGTCGGAAGCTTAGTGCTTCTCGGCCGGGGCGGCCGGAGCAGCCGGAGCGGCGGCCGGAGCAGCAGCGTCGGCGGCCGGGGCGGCCGGAGCAGCGGCGGCGGCCGAGTCGGCGGCGGCGGCGGCCGAGGTCGCGGCGGCGTCGGCCGAGGCGGCGGCGGCGTCAGCGGCCGGAGCGGCGGCGGCGTCGGCGGCCGGGGCTTCGGCGGGCTTTTCTTCGGTCTTCTGGCAGGCGGCGACGCCCAGCATGGCGAACGCGGCGCCAGCGATCAGCAGTTGCTTCATCATGGTCCCAAATCCTCTGGTCGAGTGTCAGGCGCCGGTCGGACTTTCCCGCCGATAGTGGTATGGGCAAGGCCGCCCCCCCGACGCATGCGCACAGATACGCCTGCGCAGCCCGGCATAGCAAGGCCAAAAATCACGGACTTGTGATCACTTTTTCAACCTTTGCCGTGGGCCGCGGCCCGAGGCAAGGGGCAAGCGCATGGCCTCCTCCAAAAGGAGGGAGAGCGTCTCGATCCGTTCGGGAGACCTAGGCCTCGGCCGGGATGTTCGACAGGGCCTCTTCCAGCTCCAGGAAGCTGGGTTGGGCGTCGCTGGGGACGTTGCCGCGGCCGATCTCCACCGAGATCTGGGCGGCGTTGCCGTGCAGGTGGGCGACCAGGACCGACTGGATGATGCGGTAGAACGCGCCTTCCTCGTCGACCACTTCCTTCATACGCGTCGCCATGGGCGCCACGATGCCGTAGGCCAGGAACACGCCCAGGAAGGTGCCGACCAGGGCGCCGCCGATCATCTCGCCCAGCACTTCCGGCGGCTCGGTGATGGCGCCCATGGTCTTGATGACCCCCAGCACGGCGGCGACGATGCCCAGGGCGGGCAGAGCGTCGGCCAGGCTCTGGATGGCGTGGCTGGGCATCAGCGCTTCGTGGTGATGCTTCTCGAGCTGCTTCTCCATCGCGTCCTCGACCTGGTGGGGATCCTCCAGGTTCATGGTCATCATCCGCAGGGTGTCGCAGATGAAGTCGATGGCGAAGTGGTCCTTCATGATCTTCGGAAAGCGATTGAAGATCGTGGATTCCTTCGGGTTCTCGATGTGGCTTTCCAGCGCGATGACGCCCTTGGACTTCATCGTCTTGGTGAGCAGGAACAGGAGCGAGAGCAGGTCGCGGTAGTCGGCCGCCTTCCACTTGGGGCCCGAGAACACCTTGCCGAAGCCGCCGCCGACGGCCTTGATCGTGCCCATGGAGTTGGCGATCAGGAAGCTGGCGACGCCGGCGCCGCCGATGGCCATCATCTCGTGGGGGGCGGCGTGCAGGATCACGCCCATGTTGCCGCCAGACATGATGTAGCTGCCGAAAACCAGGCCGAACAGCAGCACAAGACCAATGATCTGGAACATGGAATCCCCGCGACGTCGGGCGGGACCATGCCTGTTAATGCTTAATGTCGGGTGAGTCGGCGGCTGGTCATGTCGTCAGGCGAAGTGGCTCCGGTTCGCCGCCCGGACAACATGTTTCCCCTGGAGGCGCGCGGTCCGAGCGCAAGACCGGCTTCCACTTTTGCTGACCGCGCGCGATTGCCGCAGGCGGCCAAGCCCCCTAAGGCAGGGGCCCATGGCCAGCACCCCCAGCGCCACGTCCAGCCTGCCCCGGACGTCGTTCGCGATCATCTTCGCGGTGTCGGCGGCGACGGCGATGGGCAACACCGGCCTGATCTCGGTGCTCCCCGCCATCGGCCGCTCGATCGGCATCCCCGACCCGATGGTCTCGGCGATCTTCTCGCTGTCGGCCCTGCTGTGGGCCTTCTCCTCGCCGTTCTGGGCGCGGGCGTCGGACAAGCGCGGCCGCAAGCCGCTGATGATGCTGGGCCTCTCCGGCTTCATGGTCTCGATGGCGCTGTGCGGGACGGTGGTGAGCGCCGGCCTGCACCACATGGCGGCGCCCATGGTGATCTTCGTCATGCTGCTGTTCGCCCGGTCGCTGTTCGGCCTCTTCGGCGCAGCCAGCAACCCGGCCACCCAGGCCTATGTGGCCGAGCGCACGCCGCTGGCGGCCCGCACCCAGGCCATGGCCAGCCTCGCCGGCGCGTTCGGCCTCGGCACGGTCATCGGCCCCTTCCTGGCGCCGCTGTTCGTCTTCCCGGTCGTGGGGCTGGCCGGGCCGCTGTTCAGCTTCGCCTTCATCGCCCTGGTGATGCTGTTTGTCGTCTGGCGCTTCCTGCCCGACCAGAGGGTGGCGCCCGAGGCCCAGCGGCCCCGGCGGCCCGTCGTGCTCGGCGCAGCCAAGGAGACGCCGCTCTGGCGCGACCCGCGGATCACGCCGTTCCTGATCTACGGCTTCGTCGTCGCCACATGCCAGACCGCCCAGGCCCAGAGCCTGGCGTTCCTGATCATCGACAAGGTCGGCCTCTCGCCGATCGCGGCCCAGGGCTACATCGCCACCGCCATGATGTTCGGAGCCGTGGCGGGGCTCCTGGCGCAGTGGGGCCTGATCCGGATGTTCGAGATGACGCCCCGCCAGCTGCTGCGCTGGGGCGTGGGCGTCGCGGCGGCGGGCAATATGATCGTGGCCCTGGCGCCCGGCGGAGACAACGGCTTCTACGTGGTGGTGGCGGGGTATGCGCTCTCCAGCCTGGGCTTCGGCTTCGCCCGGCCGGGCTTCACCGCCGGCTCGTCCATCGCCGTGGGCCTGGACGAACAGGCCCGGGTCGCCGGCGCCATCGCCGCCGTGAACGGGATCAACGTGATCTTCGCGCCGGGCTTCGTGTTCCTCTACCAGCACTTCGGCCCCGCGCCCTTCGTGCTGAACGCCACGCTGATGCTGGGGATGCTCGTCTACGCCTTCCGGTCGACGGCGCTGAAGAACGCCGACCCCAAGCCGGCGTCGCGCGAGGCCGCCACCCTGGCCACCATCGAGAAGAGCGACGAGGGCGGGGTGGCCTAGGGCGGGCGCCGAAGGCCGCGCTCCCGGCGGCGATTCAGTGTGCGGACCTGCTGACCCTGGTTGCCGCTTGCGGGCCTGGTCCGGCCTCGTCAACCTTGGCCATGACCCACTTCACGACCTCACTCGTGATCGGCGGCACGGGTATGCTGGCGGGGGCGACGACGTGGCTCGCCGCGCGCTCGGGCGAAACGCTGCTGGTCGCGAGGCGCGCCAGTTCCTTCGGCATCACGGGCGGCCATGTCGTGGCCCTGGATGCGGATTGGGGCCGCGCATCCTTTGAAGCGGTCGTCGCTGAAGCCGTCGCCCGCATGCCGCCGACGGGGGCAGCCCTCCTCTGGCTTCATGAGCCCGACGCTGTCCTCCGATGGCTCCTCCCGATGATGCCCTCTGCTCGGGTGGTGCTCGTCCTCGGCAGCATGGATGGCCGCCCTCAGGTTCCCGACGCGGCCGCGAAGATCGCGACCGTGCGCCTCGGGAGCGTGCGGACAGCTTCCGGCCGTCGGTGGCTGACGCATGGCGAGATCAGCGCCGGCGCGATTTCGGCGCTGGAGGACGGCGAAAGCAGAGTCGTCGGCGACCTCGCCGACATCGGCTGAAGGCGGCGCGGACATCTGCTGGGGCCGCCCGCTCTCCATCGCCTGAATCTGCGGGCTGGCGCGCCTAGCCGGTCGGGGCGAGCTTGGCGGCGTCGGCCTTCAGACGTTCCACCATGTCAGGCGAGAGGTAGCCGTCGGCGGTGTAACCGCGCGCCTTCTGCCAGTCGCGCAGCGCCTTGCGGGTGCCCATGCCCACCACGCCGTCCGAGCCGCCGGGATCGAAGCCGAGCGCGGTCAGGGCGCGCTGGGCGGTCATGCGGTCGACCAGCGACAGCGGCGTCTCCTGCGGCCAGGGCTTCACCAGGGCTGAGCCGCCCGCCACCCGGTCGGCCAGCAGGCCGACGCCCAGGGCGTAGGCGATGCTGTTGTTGTACTTGCGGATCGCGAAGTGATTGGGCAGCAGCAGGAACAGCGGGCCGTTCGCGCCGGTGGGCGCGATCAGCTGGGCCGGGGCGTCCTGGTCGTTGCGCGACCATTCCTTGCCGTCGGCGGGCCGCACGCCCTTGGCCGCCCACCAGGCTGGGATCTCGCGCGGCCCCTCGGTCAGGCTGAAGTCGAAGCCCGGCGGCACGGTGACCTCGCGCGCCCAGCCCTGGCCGCGGACCCAGCCGGCCTTGGCCAGCAGGTTGGCGGCCGAGGCCAGGGCGTCGGTGGACGAGCCCCAGATGTCGCGCTTGCCGTCGCCGTCCTCGTCCACGGCGGTGGAGAGGAAGGTGGTCGGGATGAACTGGGTCTGGCCCATCGCGCCGGCCCACGAGCCGCGCAGGCGCGAGCGCGGGAACTCGCCCGACTGGATGATCTGCAGGGTGGCGATCAACTCGCCCTCGGCCCAGGCGCGGCGGCGGCCCTGGGCCGCGAGGGTAGCGAGCGCGCGCAGGGTGTCGTTGTCGCCCTGGATGGCGCCGAAGCCGCTCTCCATGGCCCAGACGCCGATCAGCACCTGTCGCGGCACGCCGAAGCGGTTCTCGATGTCCCCGAGCATCGGGGTGTCGGCCGCGCGCCGGGCGCCGATGGTGATGCGGTCGGTGGTTACGACGCCCTTCAGGTACTCGCTGATCGGCTTGGAGAACTCGGGCTGGCGGCTGTCGAGCGCGCCGACCCGCGGGTCGGGGGTCAGGCCGGCCATCTCGCGGCTCAGCACCTCGGGCTGGATCCCGGCGGCCAGGGCGCGGCCCTGGAACTCGGACGCCCAGGCGTCGAAGATCATGTCGCCCGAGGCGGTGGGCGGCGCCACCGACGGCTGGGCGGCGGGCAGGGCGGCCTCGGCGGCGGCCACGGCCGCGGTGGCTGCGGGCAGCACGAGGGTCGGCGGCGGGACGGCTGGGCTCGAACAGCCGGCGAGGGCGAGGAGGGCGGGAAGAACGCGACGACGCATCGGCAAGAGTCTAGAGTGCGTCGAACAAGGCCCCAATCAAAACGGCGTCAGGTTGACTCCTGAGGGGCCTCCCCGTATATGCGCCCGCTCTTGTTCGCCAACCCGGCCGTCCGCGGCCCGATTGAAGATACGGTTCCATGAAGGTCAGAAGCTCGCTCAAGTCGCTCAAGACGCGTCACCGCGACTGCAAGCTCGTGCGCCGCAAGGGCCGGGTCTACATCATCAACAAGACCGACCCGCGCTTCAAAGCCAAGCAAGGCTAAGAGCCCGGCATGCCGTCTCCCAGAGTCGTTCTCTGGGACTTCGGCAACGTCATCGTGCGCTGGAACCCGCGCACGCTCTACCAGAAGATCTTCCCCGATCCGGTCGAATGCGACCGGTTCCTGGCCGACGTGTGCACCATGGCGTGGCACGCGCCGACCGACTGCGGCGTCACCTTCGCCGACAATTGCGCGGCCCTGAGCGCGCAGCATCCCCACCACGAAGCCGAGATCTGGGCCTGGCATCACCGCTGGGACGAGATGTTCTCGGGCCCCATTCAAGAGACCGAGGCGGCCATCGAGGCGCTGCACGCGCGCGGCGTGCCGCAGTACGGGCTGTCCAACATCAGCCATGAGACCATCGACTCGACCGTGGCCATGAGCCCCGCCTTCGGGCGGCTGGCCGATTTCGTCGCGTCGGGCCGCGAGCTGGTGATGAAGCCCGACCCGGCGATCTACCGCATCGTCTGCGAGCGCTTCGGCCTGGCCCCCGGCGACATCCTGTTCGTGGACGACAGCGCCAGGAACATCGAGGCGGCCGCCGCGCTGGGCTTCGACACCCACCATTTCATCGACCCCGCCGCCCTGCGGCCGGCGCTGGAGGCCCGCGGCCTGCTCTAGGGCGGGCGGCGCGAGGAACGCCGGCGGAGTCCGAAGCGTCCACCGACGCTCGATGAGCGACGTTACCCAAATTAGGGCGCCATTAAGTCTAAACCGCCCGCCCGCCCGTAACTGCATCGACCTGGCATGGCCCCTGCAAATGTCGGGTATCCGCCGCTGGCGGCTGTTTCAAACCGGTACGGGCTCCCGAGCGGGGTTCGTCGCAAAGAACGGACGACCTAGAAGATGCGTACTCGCAACACCCTCCGCGCCCTGTTCGCGACCGCCGCCGCCGCCGCCGCCCTGGCCGCTGCCGGCTCCGCCTCGGCGCTCACCATGACCATCTACAACACCGACCTGCCGGTTCCGGCCGGCCAGGTGATGGTCGAAGACTTCGACGCCGTGAACGCCACGGGCCCGGAGTTCACCTTCACGGGCGGCGCCAACACCTTCGTGCGTGACGGCGACCTCGGCCTGTGGCCGAACATGAGCGCCCCGCCTCCCGGCGACACGACCAACTATTTCACCGTCCTCGGCGGCGGTTCGGCGAGCCTGACCTCGGTCCACGGCATGACCGCGTTCAGCTTCTACCTGGGCTCGCCCGACACCTATAACTTCGTGAAGTTCACCGACTTCGGCGGCAACACCGTCACCCTGCAAGGCGCCCAGATTTGGAACGCCACCTCTGGCGACAATGGCGACCAGAGCTGGGGCCGCCGCGTCAGCTACGAATTCGACACCGCCATCAAGACGATCGAATTCAGCTCGACCGGCAACTCGTTCGAGTTCGACAGCCTGGCCGCCGCTCCGGCGCCGGAACCGGCTGCCTGGGCCCTGATGATCACCGGCTTTGCCGGCGCCGGCGCCATGCTGCGCCGCCGCCGCACGGCTTCTGCGCTCGCCTAGCCCTCTCTCCACTAGTCGAGCAGACTGAGAGCCCCCTGCCTTTGCCCAGGCAGGGGGTTTTTCTTTTGCCGGGATGGAGAGCGCGAACGTTCCGGCGTCAGCGCTGCGTGGTTCGTGGTCAGGCAAGACAGCGCCTGCGCCGCGCATGAGGCCGGCAAGCTCGAGCGCCCCCTCAATCCCCGTTCCGCACCAGGTCGAAGAACTCCTGCCGCGTGCGGGGATCGTCGCGCACCTGGCCCAGCAGGTGGCTGGTGGTCAGGCGCGATCCGGGCGTGTTGACGCCGCGCATGGTCATGCAGCTGTGCTCGGAGACGATCACCACGCCGACGCCCTTGGGCTTCAGGATGTCCTGGATCGCCTCGGCGATCTCGGCGGTCAGCTTCTCCTGGATCTGCAGCCGCCGCGCGAAACCGTGGACCACCCGCGCCAGCTTCGAGATCCCCACCACCCGGTCGTTGGGCAGGTAGCCCACGTGCGCCTTGCCGAGGAACGGCAGCATGTGGTGCTCGCAGAAGCTCACCACCCGGATGTCGCGCAGCAGGACCAGCTCGTCGTAGCCGCCGACCTCCTCGAAGGTGCGCTCCAGATATTCGCGCGGATCGGTCTCGTAGCCGGCGAACAGCTCGCGGTAGGCCTTCACCACGCGCCTGGGGGTGTCGAGCAGCCCCTCTCGGTCGGGGTCGTCGCCTGCCCATTCGATCAGGGTGCGGACGGCGGCCAGGGCCTCGTCCTCCGTCACCGGCTTGCGGGTTGTCTCGGTCATGCGCCCTCCGCGTCCAACCGTCACAACGACTGGCCGGCGAGAGAGGTTCAGAGGCGGGTGACAGGGCGTGTGCGGGTGAGTAGGTTCCGCGCCCTTCCGCACCCCCTCCATCCAGTTTAAAGGCTTGGCCATGGCCGACGACGCTACCGCCCACTCCGACGTCCTGAACGCGACCGCGCAGGGCCAGCTGAAGAGCATCATCGAGCGCGTGGAGCGCCTCGAGCAGGAAAAGGCGGAGATCGCCGAGCAGGTGAAGGAAGTCCTGGCCGAGGCCAAGGGCAACGGCTTCGACGTGAAGATCATCCGCAAGGTGATCCGCATCCGCAAGCAGGACCGGGCCAAGCGGCAGGAGGAGGACGCCATCCTCGACCTCTACCTCTCCGCGATCGGCGAGATCTGAGCCGCAAGCCGCCCCTTTCGCCCTTCGAGGCGCGGAAGGCGGCGGCCAAGCGCGCCGCCCTGAACGCCCTGAGGCGCGCCCGGCGGACAGCCGACAAGGCCGGCGTGAAGCTCTCCGACTGGGAGGGCGAGTTCCTCACCGAGGTCAGCGACCGGGTGAAGACCTATGGCCGCGCGTTCGGCGATCCCGAGAAGGGCGCGCCGGGCGAGGCGCTGTCGGCGCTGCAGGCGGTGAAGCTCAAGGAGATCGCCGCGAAGGCGAAGGGCGAGAAGAAGCCGCTGCAGCGCAAGCCCTTCCGCCGGAAGGACCGCGAGGACTGATCGTCGCGCCCAGGCGGCGAACGCATGATTCACCATGCGGATTCACGATGTCTTGGCCGTGATCCGCGCCTAATCCGGGCGTGCCTGGATCGTCTTCCGTCCGCGCGGCCGTCATCGCCGCCGCCGCGCTGAGTTTCGCGGCCGCCCCCGCCTGCGCCGGCGAGATGACGCGCGCCCGCTTCGCCGCGATCATGGACGCCACGTTCGGCGCGGGCGCCTGGCGGATGACCGGCGGCTACCGCACGCCCGAGCGCGAGGACCAGCTCCGCGCCCAGGGGGCGATGACCGTCCCGCCGGGCCGGCTGTCGCGCCACTCGCTGGGCGGGCCCAACGCGCCGGGGGCCTTCGATCTGGTGGTCAACGGCATGAGCCCCTACGAGGCGGCCGACCGGTTGCGCCAGGCCGGCGCGCCCTTCGCCAAGTACCAGCCCAAGGGAACCCACGGCAGCCAGGGGCCGCACCTGCACCTGGAGCCCTACGGCTTCGGCGCGGTGTTCCAGTTCGCTTCGACCGGACCGGCCAAGGCGGGCGCCAGGAGCGACGCCAAGGCCGAGCCCGGCCGCCTGCGCTCGGTGGTCCTGACGCTGCCGGCGGTGAGCGCCAGCGACGCGGCGGCCCTGCGCCGCCAGCTCGCCAACCTGCGCGCCGGCGCCGAGGACGAGGAGGCCGACGCCCAGCTCGAGCTCGGCCGGGCCTATTCGCTGGGCTACATCGTGCCGCGCGACTTCGCCCAGGCGAGGTCCTGGCTGCAGGCGGCGGCCGAAAATCCCGACGCCGATCCCGAGCTCCACGCCGAGGCGCTCGCCGCCCTGGCCGAAGTCACCGAACTGCTGGAGGCCGAGCGCGCGCAGCAGACGGCGCAGGTCGCGCAGCTGAGCGCTGGCGGCCGGTAGCGCGAACCTTCCAGCCGGGATGGCGCGTCAGCGCCGATATCGGGCCATGAACCACGCGAACCGAGCCAACTGGCCCGGAGCGGTGCGACCGTGCGTTCCTGTGGTTCGTGGTCAAACAGGACGGCGCCTGCGGCGCGCAGTGAGACGCGGAGCGCAGCGCGGCCGCTCATCCGCCGGCCGCGCCGACACCTTCTCCCGCAAGGGAGAAGGGCTTCGTGGGTGTCAGGCCGCGACCTCTTCGTCGCTCTCTTCGCCGCCGGCGCCCTTCACCAGGGCGTCGAGGCCCTGTTCGCGGACCTTGCGGTACAGCGTCGAGCGGCCGATGCCGAGGCGGCGGGCCACCTCGCTCATGTGGCCGGCGTAGACCTCGATGGCGAGCTGGATCAGGTCGCGCTCGATCTCCTCCAGCGTCCGCAGGTGGCCGCGGGCGTCCAGGATGCGGACCGGCTGCTCGGCGACCGGGCCCTCGGCCGCGGGCGCGGCTCTGGGCGCGGACGCCTGGGGCGCGGCCACATATTCCGGCGGCGGGGCGGCGACGCCCGAGATGGCCGGGAAGTCGTGCGGCTGCAGGTAGGGCGCGTCGGCCAGCACGATGGCGCGGTAGACGGCGTTCTCCAGCTGGCGGACGTTGCCCGGCCAGTCGAAGGCGGTGAGGTAGGCCAGGGTCTCGGGGCTGGCGCCCACGACCGACTTGCCTTCCTCGACGTTGAAACGGCGGACGAAGCAGTCGACCAGGGCCACCACGTCTTCCTTCCGTTCGCGCAAGCTGGGCGCCTCGATCGGGAAGACGTTCAGGCGATAGTAGAGGTCCTCGCGGAAGCGGTTCTCGGCCACGGCGTTCGACAGGTCGCGGTTGGTGGCCGAGACGATGCGCACGTCCACCTTGATCGAGCGCTTGGAGCCGATCGGGTCGATCTCGCTCTCCTGCAGCGCGCGCAGCAGCTTGACCTGCATATCGAGCGGCAGTTCGCCCACCTCGTCGAGGAACAGGGTGCCGCCGTTGGCTTCCTGGAACTTGCCCAGGTGCTTGTCCGTGGCGCCGGTGAAGCTGCCCTTCTCGTGGCCGAACAGGATGCTTTCGACCAGGTTCTCGGGGATCGCCCCGCAGTTCACCGCCACGAACGGCTTGCCGGCGCGGTCGGACGAGCCGTGGACGGCGCGCGCGATCACTTCCTTGCCGACCCCGCTCTCGCCGGTGATCAGGATGGGAATCGACGACTTGGCCGCCCGCTCGCCCAGCCGCTTGACCATAAGCATGGCGGGCGAGGTCCCGATCAGGTCGTCGAAGGTGGTGCGCCCGGAGGCGTGCTTCTTCAGCCGGTCCACTTCGCTCTTCAGCGAACCCATGGACAGGGCGTTGCGGATGGAGACGGTGATGCGTTCCGGGCTGGCAGGCTTCACGAAGAAGTCGCAGGCGCCGGCCTGCATGGCCGAGACGACGGTGTCGATCCCGCCCGTGGCGGTCAGCACGATCACCGGCTGGCCGAAGCCGCGGGCGCGCATTTCGACGAGGGTGTCCTGGCCCGAGATGCCGGGCATGACGAGGTCCAGCAGGACGACGTCGACGGTGGCGCCGGACGACAGATGCTGAATCGCCTCGTCGCCGTTCTGGGCGTGGGCGACGGCGAACCCGTCGCGCTCGAGGACCGCCTGGATCAGACGGCGTTGCGTGGGGTCGTCATCGACGACCAGGACCGTTTTGGCCATATGAAAACACCCACCGGACTTGGACGCCCGTCGTTTTGACGAGGCCTTGTTCTTGTCCCCCTTTGGTACAGGGCAAGGGTAAAGGCGGCGTTTCGCAGACCCGAATCAGGGGTTAACGGCAGAGGTTTCCTGCGGCGTGCTGTCGCGGACTGTGAAGCTTGGCAGAAAAGCTTGCACGATCGGGCCGATAGCGAACGCATACAGCACCGTGCCCACGCCGACCGTGCCGCCCAAGAGCCAGCCGATGGCCAGGACGCTGAGCTCGATGCCGGTGCGGACCAGGCGGATCGACCAGCCGGTGCGCTTCACCAGGCCGGTCATCAGGCCGTCGCGCGGCCCCGGGCCCAGGCCCGCGCCGATGTACATGGCGCCGGCGATCCCGTTCAGGACGATGCCGCCGAGCAGCAGGGCGACCCGGGCCGGCAGGCCATCCACCTCGGGCAGGACCAGCAGGGTGAGGTCCACGGCCGTGCCGATGGTGAAGATGTTCGCCACCGTGCCGATGCCCGGCTTCTGGCGCAGCGGGATCCACAGCAGCAGGACGACCGCGCCCACGAGGTTCACCAGCATGCCGAACGACAGGCCGACGCGCGTGGCCAGGCCCTGGTGGAACACGTCCCATGGGTCCAGCCCCAGCGTGGCGCGCAGCATCATGGCCATGGCCGCCCCGTAAAGCGTGAGGCCGACGAAGAGCTGGACAAGACGACGGGTCATCAACATGACGTCCAGATCGCGCCAACTGGCATTTGAAAATAGAGCCAGTTCTGAGAAGGTGGCGTCCATGAGCTACCGCCGCATCGGTCCGGCCTCGCTGACGCGCCTGCTCGGGGCGTGGCGCGGGGAGAGAACCGGCCCCGCCTATCGCCAGCTGGCCGACGGCCTGCGCCTCCTGATCCTCGACGGCCGGCTGCCGCTGGACGTGGTGCTGCCGGGCGAGCGTGAACTGGCCACGGCCCTCGAGGTCAGCCGCACCACGGTGACGGCCGCGCTGGGGCGCCTGCGCGACGACGGCTTCCTGGACCGCCGCCAGGGCGCGGGCGCACGCACGCGGCTGCCGGCCGGGCCGGGCGAGCGCGGCACAACTCCGATCGTCGCCGGCGCGGCGAGCGAGGGCCTGCTCGACATGGCCTCGGCGGCGCCCGCGGCGTCGGACGCGATGCACCAGGCCTATGCGGCGGCGATCAGCATGCTGCCGGCCCACCTGCCGCAGCACGGTTACGCGCCGCTGGGCCTGTCGATCCTGCGCGAGACGGTGGCCGCCCGCTACACGCGCCGCGGCCTGCCCACCTCGCCCGACCAGATCATGATCACCAACGGCGCCCTGCACGCCCTGGCGCTGATGCTGCGGCTGACCTGCGGGCCGGGCGACCGGGTGGTGATCGACCATCCGACCTATCCGCACGCCATCGACGCCATCCAGCGCGCCTCGTGCCGGCCCGCGCCCGTGGGCCTGCCGAGCGAGAGCTGGGACGTGGAAGGCGTGGCCGCCGCCTTCCGCCAGAGCGGGCCGCGGCTCGCCTATTTCATCTCCGACTTCCACAACCCCACCGGCCGCTGGATGGCGCCCGACGTGCGCGCGGCCATCGTCGAGGCGGCGCTCAGGGCCCGCACCACGGTGATCTTCGACGAGACGCTGACCGATCTCTGGCTGGAGGGACCTGTCGACCGCTACGGTTTCGCGGAGCCCGACGAGGGGCTGGTGCGGCTGGGCTCGACCGGCAAGAGCTTCTGGGGCGGCCTTCGGCTGGGCTGGATCCGCGCCGACGTCCAGACGATCCAGGCCCTGTCGCTGCGCCGCTCGTCGCTGGACCTGGGGACGCCGGTGCTGGAGCAGCTCGCCGTCGTCCATCTGCTGGAGAACGAGGACCCGGCGCTGGACGCACGCCGCGCGATGCTGCGGGGCCAGCGCGACCACCTGCTGGGCCTGGTGCGCCGGTCGCTGCCCGACTGGAAGGTGGCCTCTCCGCCCGGCGGCCTGTCGCTGTGGGCCGAGCTGCCGGCGCCGGTCTCGACGTCGCTCGCGGCCACGTCCGAGCGGTTCGGCGTACGGCTCGCGGCCGGCCCGCGCTTCGGCGTCGACGGCGCGTTCGAGCGCTTCGTGCGCCTGCCCTACACCCTGCCGAACGACACGCTGAGCGAAGTGGTCGAGCGCCTGGCGCAAGCCTACGCGCGACTGCAGCCGGGGGCGGTGTCGGCGCGCTCGCCGATGGGGGCGGTGGTCTAGGCCGTGCGCCCGCGCATAGTGGTTCGAACAACTTCGGCGTGCCGGCTCCGACCGTCGCGGGCCTAGTCTCCCCTCGAACCGGGAGGGAGATCCATGTTCGTGGGACACTATGCGGCCGCGCTGGCCGCCAAGGCCGCCGAGCCGAGGGCGCCGCTCTGGAGCTATGTGGCCGCCGCCCAGCTGGTCGACATCGGCTGGTCGGGGCTGATCATGACCGGCGCCGAGCGGGTGAGCTTCGATCCCCACCTGCCGGGCTCGGCCCTGGTGCTGGAGCACATGCCCTGGACCCACAGCCTGCCGGGCGCGCTGGCGTGGGCGGTGGGCGCGGCGCTGCTGGCCCGCTGGGCGCTGAAGCTGCCGTGGCGGGCGGCGGTGTCCGTGGGCGCGGTGGTCTTCTCGCACTGGCTGCTGGACCTCGTGGTCCACCGGCCGGACCTGGCCCTGTGGTTCGGCGGGCCGAAGGTGGGCTTCGGCCTGTGGAACATCCCGGTGGCCGAACAGGCGGTGGAGATCGGCCTGTTGGCGATCGCCGGGGCGGCCTGGACGGCGGAGCGGGTGAGGGCGGGCCAGTCCGCCTGGCCCGCGGCCGCCTTCCTGACCTTCCTGGTGACCCTGCAGATCGTGGCCATGCTGCTGCCGCCCGCAGGCGGGACCGTGGCGATGGGCGCCAACGCACTGGCCGCCTACCTGCTGACCACGGCCATCGCCGCGCTGGTCGAGCGGCGCGCCCGTTCCGCGGCGGCAGCCTTGCGGGATGAGCCAGCCGGGGCATAGTGCCGCCTGAACGCCGATCATTTGAGAAGTCGGCTGCCGGGAGGGCGTTATGCGGATCTTGGGTCTTGGTCTGGCCTTGGCGGCCGTCGTCGCATTGGCCGGGTGCCAGAAGGGCGGCTCGGGGAACGTCGACGCCAAGCGGCTGGAGGCCGCGGCCGCCAACGCCGAGTGGCTGTCGTACGGCAAGGACTACAACGAGCAGCGGTTCAGCCCGCTGGACAAGGTCAACGCCAGCAACGTCCAGCAGCTGGGCCTGGCCTGGTACGCCGAGTTCGACACCGACCGCGGCCAGGAGGCGACGCCCCTGATGATCGACGGGGTGCTCTACACCTCGACGGCCTGGTCCAAGGTGTTCGCCTTCGACGCCAAGACCGGCAAGCAGCTCTGGAAGTACGATCCCGGCGTGGAGGGCGCGAAGGGCTTCGACGCCTGCTGCGACGTGGTCAACCGCGGCGTCGCGGTCTGGAAGGGCAAGGTCTTCGTCGGCACGATCGACGGCCGGCTGATCGCGCTCGACGCCAAGACCGGCAAGGTCGCCTGGAGCCAGCAGACCACCGATACGTCCAAGCCCTACACCATCACCGGCGCGCCGCGGGTGGTGAAGGACAAGGTGTTCATCGGCAACGGCGGCGCCGAATACGGCGTGCGCGGCTACATCTCGGCCTACGACGCGGCCAGCGGCAAGCTCTTGTGGCGCTTCTTCACGACCCCCAACCCGAACGGCAAGCCCGACGGCGCGGCCTCGGACAAGGTGATGGCCGAGAAGGCCGCGGCCACCTGGAGCGACGGCGAGTGGAAGCAGACCGGCGGCGGCGGCACGGTCTGGGATTCCATGGCCTACGACCCGCAGCTCGACATCATGTACTTCGGGATCGGCAACGGCACGCCCTGGAACCACATGAAGCGGTCGGGGGGTAAGGGTGACAACCTCTTCCTCTCGTCGATCCTGGCGCTGAAGCCCGACACCGGCGAGTACGTCTGGCACTACCAGACCACCCCGGCCGAGAGCTGGGACTACACGGCGACCCAGCACATCATGCTGGCCGACCTGAACATCGGCGGGAAGCCGCAGAAGGTGCTGATGCAGGCGCCGAAGAACGGCTTCTTCTATGTGATCGACCGCGCGAACGGGAAGCTGCTGTCGGCCAAGCCCTACACCAACATCACCTGGGCGAGCGGGGTCGACATGGCCACCGGCCGGCCGGTGGAGAACCCGGCGGCGCGCTACCAGACCTCCATGGTCATGCAGGTGCCGGGGCCGCTGGGCGCGCACAACTGGCAGCCCATGGCCTTCAACCCGAAGACGGGCCTCGTCTACATCCCGCTGAACGTGACGCCCTTCGCCTACGCCGACGACAAGGCCCAGGGCTACCGCGCCGGCGCCTGGAACGTGGGCGTGGACTTCGTGCTCAACTCGCTGCCGACCGACCAGGCCCAGCTCGCGGCGCTGCAGTCGCTGATCAAGGGCCAGCTGCTGGCCTGGGATCCGGTGAACCAGAAGGCGGTCTGGACCGTCGACCACCCCTATTTCTGGAACGCGGGCGTGCTGTCGACGGCGGGCGGCCTGGTCTTCCAGGGCGCGGCCGAGGGCCAGTTCTCGGCCTATGACGCGACCAGCGGCAAGGCGCTCTGGACCTACAAGACCGGCAACGGCGTGATCGCCGCGCCGATGACGTACGAGCTGGGCGGCGAGCAGTACGTGGCCGTGATGGTCGGCGTCGGCGGCGGCGGCCAGATCTCGGCCCCGGCCTCGATGCCGACGCGGCCGCGCCTGCCCGGGCGGCTCCTGGTGTTCAAGGTGGGCGGGACGGCCAAGGCGCCCGACTTCCCCGCTCCGGCCCAGGCGCCGGCGCTGGACCTTGCGAACGTCACCTCGACCGGCGACGTGCAGCACGGCTTCGCGCTGTTCCACCAGAACTGCCAGGTCTGCCACGGGCCCAACGCGTCCGGCGCCTGGCTGCCCGACCTGAAGCGCTCGCCGATGATCATGACGGCGGACAACTTCAAGGGCGTGGTGATCGACGGCGCCAGCGCCAGCCGCGGCATGGCCAGCTTCTCGCGCTTCCTGAACGCCAAGGACGCCGAGGACGTCCGCGCCTACATCCTGACGGAGGCGCGGAAGGCCGCGCAGGGCGCCGCCACAGCCCCGCCAACCCCGGCGGGGTAGACGATCGAGACCCTTCTCCCGCAAGGGGAGAAGGCCGCTAGAGCACCGCCGCGAACTGCTCCACGATCCAGTCGGCCTGGGCGTCCGTGAGGATCAGCGGCGGGGCGATGCGGATGGTGTGCTCGTGGGTCTCCTTGGCCAGCAGGCCGCGGGCCTGCAGCGCCTCGCAGACGCGCCGGGCGCCGCCGGCGTCGTGCTGCAGCTCCACCGCGATCATCAGGCCGCGGCCGCGGACCTCCTTCACGCGGGGCGAGGCGACGGCGGCCAGGCCCGCCTGCAGGCGCGCGCCCACGCGGGCGGCGTTCTCGATCATGCCCTCCTCGGTCAGCACCTTCAGCGCCGCCCGCGCCACCGCGCAGGCCAGCGGGTTGCCGCCGAACGTCGAGCCGTGCTCGCCGGGGTGCAGCACGCCCATCACCTCGCTGTTCGAGAGCACCGCCGAGACCGGATAGAAGCCGCCGGACAGCGCCTTGCCGATCAGGGTCAGGTCGGCCTCGATCCCCTCGTGCTCCTCGGCCAGCAGCTTGCCGGTGCGGCCCAGGCCCGTCTGGATCTCGTCCAGGATGAGGATCACGTTGTGCCGGGTGCAGAGGTCGCGCACGCGCTTCAGGTAGCCGGCCGGTGGGATGATCACCCCCGCCTCGCCCTGGATCGGCTCGACCAGGAAGGCGACCGTGTTGGGCCCGATGGCGGCCTCCAGCGCGTCGGCGTCGCCGAACGGCACCATCCTGAACCCCGGCGCGAAGGGGCCGAAGCCGCCGCGCGACTGCGGGTCGCTGGAGAAGCCCACGATGGCCACGGTGCGGCCGTGGAAGTTGTCGGCGGCGACGATGATCTCGGCCGCCCCGTCCGGCACGCCCTTGACCTCGTAGCCCCACTTGCGCGCCACCTTCAGCGCCGTCTCCACCGCCTCGGCGCCCGAGTTCATCGGCAGCACCTTGTGGCTGTTCGTCAGCGCGCACAGCTCCTCGTAGAACGGCGCCAGCTGGTCGTTGCGGAACGCGCGCGACGTCAGCGTCAGCCGTGCGGCCTGCTCGGTCATGGCGGCCAGGATCTTCGGGTGGCAGTGGCCCTGGTTCACCGCCGAATAGGCCGACAGGCAGTCGAGGTAGCGGTTGCCGTCCACGTCCCAGACATGGACGCCTTCGCCGCGCGTCAGCACCACGTCCAGCGGCTTGTAGTTCTTGGCGCCGTACCGGGCCTCGGTCTCGATGAAGCGGGCGCCGAGCGAGCGCTTGAGGGCGATGTCGTTCACGGGGACGGCTCCTATTCGGCGGCGTGCAGCTGGGCGGCGGGGATCGAGGTGCGGTCGAGGCGCAGGGTCATGCAGTAGGACGCCCCGCCCGAGAGGATGAACGGCGAGAGCTCCACCTCGGTCAGGCTGTAGCCGCGGCCGCGCAGCGTGCGGCGCAGGCTCTCCGGCGCCTTGGCCATGACGATGCGGGCGTCCAGGTTCACGGCGTTGACGCAGAAGGCTGCGGCCTCTTCCGCGCTGGCCTCGATGCGCTGGCTCTCGGGGATGCGGGCGCGGATCGTCGCCAGCGCGTCCGGCGTGAAGGCGGGCGGATAGTACAGCACCTTGCCGCCGGCCAGCGGGCAGAAGCAGGTGTCGAGGTGGTAGAACTGCTCGGTGGCCAGCTCCAGCGCCACGGTCTCGTGGCCGAAGGTCTTGCGGATCACCGGGATCGCCGCGCGGCTGGAACGCGGGCCATGGCCGCACCAGAACAGCCTGCGGTCGGCGTCCCAGATCGCGTCGCCGGCGCCCTCGTGGAACACGCCCTCGGGCAGGTCGACGATCTCGCGGACCAGGCCGCGGGTCTTCAGGCGCTGGAACACCGAGCGGAAGATCGGCTCCTCGCCCTGGCGCTCGGGATAGCGGAAGCGGGCCAAGAGCACCTTGCCGTCCAGCACCACGGCGGCGTTGGCCGGGAAGACCAGGTCCGGCAGGCCCTTCACCGCCTCGATGGTCTCCACATGGGCGCCCGAGGCGACCAGCGCGGCCTTCAGCGCGGCCGAGCCGGCGCGGGCGGCCTCGGCGTGGGCGGGCGTCCAGCCCTTGGGGTCCATCCACGGGTTGATCCGGTAGCTCACGTCGAAGCAGGCCGGGTCGGTCATCAGGAAGGTCGGGCGGTCCATGCGCACTCCTGCTGGGGTCGTCAGGAGAGGTTCGCGCCGGGCGGCGCTAGCGGATAGCGCTCAACGTGCTACATAACGCTGATCAGATTGGCGAAACGTCAGACGGTGCTGGCAAGATGATCGACGAGCTGGACCAGAGGCTGATCGCGCTCCTCCGCGCCGATTCCCGCATGCCCGCCGCCAGCCTGGCCAAGGCGCTGAAGGTCTCGCGCGGCACCATCCAGAACCGCATCGAACGGCTGATGGCGCGCGGCGTGGTCCAGGGCTTCACCATCAAGACCCGCCCCGACGTCGACGCCAACCGCGTCCGCGCCGTGATGACCATCGCCATCGAAGGCGAGCGCTCAGGCGCGGTGGTCAAGGCCCTGAAGGGCTTCCCCGAGGTCTCCGCCGTCCACACCACCAACGGCCGCTGGGACCTGGTCGCCGACCTCGACGTCGAAACCCTCCAGGCCTTCAGCGCCGCCCTCGACCGCATCCGCCAGATCGAAGGCATCGCCTCGACGGAGACCTCGATCCTCCTGGCGACGCAGAAGATGTGAGGCGAGGCGAGGGGGTGGGTGCGAGAGTCCCGGATGAGGCTGACGGCCTACCCGATCCTCGGCAAACCCTGGGCATCGCGAGCCGGCGCCGTCCTCGAGGGCGCGGAAGAGGCTGGGGGCTGGCCTTCACAGATCGGGACTGCGCCAGTAGCGGACGTTGGGATATCGCCGGAGAGCGGACACGTCATGATGCACAGGCGGGCAGTTGCGACCGCCAACGCTACGAGAGCGTTGAGCTGTAGGATCCTTCCTCTGAGTTAGAGATTTGGGTCCGCTGCGCGAGCAATAGCCTGCGGCCAGTCGCTTGAGGCTCCAATCGCGGCCGGGTTGAAGTCGGCGGCCGCGAGAACCTCCAGCAAAGTTGTGTGCCGCGAATGGATCAGAGCTCACGTCGCCGCATACTTGGCGCGGACTGCTTCCGGAAGTGCTCCGTCGTTCATGTGCGTATGGATATTGCTGAGGTACAGCGCATCCTCCGCCATCCACCCATCGTTCGCGTACACAAGGATGGTGTCCGAGAAAACGATCGTGCGGAAACCGCTGTCGGTGTGGACGTTGAGTTGGTCGATCTCCGCGAAGAGCGCGTCGATGCGCTCGCCGTTCTCAACGATGTCGCTGAACCCTAGGATATCGATGTAGAGGAAGAGCTTCTCGTCCATGTCGCCATTGCAGCCAGACTAGCAGGCCTTAGCCGGCCGACCGAAGCGTCCCTCGCTGCTCTCGCCAAGCCGCCCAGTCCACCGGCTCGCTCTCGAGCACCGCCAGGTCGTCGGGTCCGACCTTGTCGAGGAAGAGCACTAGGTTTTGGCATGGCCAGCGGGCGCTGGGCGCGATGAGGCCATCAAAGCCGAGGAAGTCCGCTGCGTCCGCGATCTCCTGGGTGCGACCATAGTCGAGGGTCGCGTAAGTCTCGCGGTTCACCCCGAGGGCCTCCACCGCAGAAAGATCTGCGAACTTCAGTGTTCGGCGCGTTGCTACCGAAATCCGATGCAAAACCGAACGCATCTTCGAGGGGAAGACAGGTTGCCGGCTGAGATGAAAGTGGACCTCCTCCAGCGCCCCCTCACGGGCCAGCGACATGTAAAGGACGTCGAACGTCCCGGGGTCCCATCGCGCTTTGGACGGGAAACCCTGCAAGACATCGCGCTCTCCACGGACGATCCGCCAAGCGTCACCCGAATAGCTAACGCCTTGGTGAGCATCGAGCGCATCCAAGAGCGCTAGGTCGCGGGCCCGGCGCTCAGACACCTTAGACGTAAGCCCCAGCTTCAAGGCGGTCGATGACTGCGAGCACTTCCTCCGTGCGATCCTGGTTAATCAGGTCAATCGCACGTTCTCCGCTGAGAAGGGGATGCTTGGAGTGCAGCCAGAGCCGCGTCTCGTCGGCCGTGTAGAAGTCACTTAGCCGATCCACGACATACCGCAGGTCAGCGATGACGGTCTGGGTCCGCAGGTTCGGCGAACCGTTGCCGTGGGACCAACGCGAGACCGTGGCCGTAGAAACATCGACGATGTTAGCGATGTCCTTGCCCTGCAGTCCTCCTCGGGTCCGAAGGTCATCAATGATCCGAGCGACGGCCGTACTCATGGCCTACTCCTACCTCTTGAGCTCGTCCCGGCAGCCCCAACGCGCCGCACTGGAGGAGCAGAACGCGCGTCCTGCGGTAAGGCGCTACGCAGCACAACAAGGAGGTTTTCCGTGCGTTCCAGCCGTTCCTGATTGGCCGACAGCATGCGCTTCAGTCCCTCGTCGGCCAGTTCGAGCGCCGCGGCCTTCTGAGCCGACTGGCGAACTGGTGCGAGTTGCTGTTCCAGAAAGTGCTGCGCCCGCCGGAGTTCCGGCACACGCGACAGGGCTTCCACCTGCTGCTGCCGCTGTTTCAGATAGTGGCCCTTGGGGTTCTTGCGGGTGTCGTCGAGGCCGCGAGGGCAGCAGCTGGGATCGTTGCAGCTGAAGTGCCGGCGCGCACCGGGTGCGGCCATCAGCAGATCCATCTGCTTCACACTGAGCAGTCGATCCAAACCTTCGACGAGCACCCGCTTCTCGCGGCCTCCACCTCCCCCGTTAGTGGGAGGTTTCGTCCAGCTACTCGCATCAAAGCGTTCCTTCTCGGCAACCCCGTGACACATGCCACCGGCCGCGCCGAAGGCGACGGTCGCGAGACCCGCGAGGCCGCCGACGCCATCCGCCACCACAGGGTGACCGAGGCTGTGGAAATCGAAAATGGTCGCGATGTAGCGACGCAGTCCTGTCGCGGTGGCGTCGGCCCCAAACCCGGAAACACGAAGCCACAAATTGTCGTATGGGATGTTGGCGAGGCCGGCGATGAACGCGCGCCTTTGCACAGGATCGCGCAGGGCAGCGTTCGGGATAGTCAGGTTGTAGTCGATGCCGATCGCTTGCCCACCGTGACGGTCCAACGCTCTACGGAGTGCTTCTGTCGCCCGCAGGTCGACACTGAGCAACGGGTCGGTTGAGTTCTGCACGAAGTGTGTCGGTGCCAGGACGGCCTGGAACCGATGCTCAATCGCGAACCGGGCGATCTGGCTGATCACATCTCGATTGGCAGTTGGACTTAGGTCGTCCGGAGAAAGCACAGCGTTCGGATTCGACCATGGGGCAGCTTTCACGGCACCTTCGAAGCGCCCGATAGACGACAACTCGGCGATATTGGTGTCGAGGATCAACTCGACGCCACTCTCTGAAAGAGCAGCAATCAGATCCTTCTGCCGGGCGACCATCGAAGCCTCGATGACCACGCGGTCGATGCCCAGTCGGCCGGCCCCGTGCAAAAGTTCAAGCTGGCGATGGCCCGATGCTCCGACGCGCAAGAAGTGCCCGATCGCTGGGGGGCCGTGCAGATAGACAACGTTTTCGGTCATGGCTTCCAGCCTCCGAGGATGGAGAATTACATATCAATTTCATAGAAGTCAATTCGTGAAATTGATATATCACTCGTTCCGCCGGAAGCTGTCACCCAAATGACCAACAGGCGGACTCACTGAACGTCGCCAACGAGTCAATTTCCGCCATCCCACCTCCCTTGTACGTCCGCTTCTGACGTACCATCGTGTTCCACTCCGCGGATGGACGCCCCGCCGCCGATCCTCGACGCCGATCCCGTGGAAGCCCTGCTGGCCGAGCTGGCGGGGCTGGACATGACGTTGGCGCGCCACGTTCATGCCTGCGCGGTCTCCACCACCGACACCGACGAGGTCACCGACCTAGCCCGCGCCTACCAGCGCATCGCCCGCTCCGTGCGCCAGAGCCTGGCCCTGCTGACCCGCCTGAAGCGCGAGCGCGAGCGGGCCGAGCGCGAGGCCCCGCCCAAGCCCACCGGCCCGCCACCGCCGCCCCGCGACCGCGCCCGCATCGCCGAGCGCGTCGAAGCCGTGGAGACCGGCGTGCGCCGCGTGGTCTGGAACGAGTTCGAGGCCGGAGACGCCGACGACTGGGAGGAAGCCGGCAAGCTGCTGGAGATCCTCCGTGGCCGCCTGGACCGCGACAGCGCCGAAGATGCGTTCGGCCTCGTCGAGCAGGACGGCGAATGGATCGCCCGCCCCCTCGACGAGCACATCATCCGCGCCTGCGTCCTCCTGGACCTCCCGGAAGAGACCGCCGCTGCGTGGCCCGACCTCCCCGATCCCCCCGACGACTGGCCCGAACCGCCCGACGACTAGCCTTGCTGCGAACCTTCCGCCGCCGAGGCGCGTCAGCGCCCAACATTCGTCCACGAACCACACGAACCCCACGAACGGAGCAGGCTGGCCCTGGGCCGTGCGACCGCACGTTCGTGGGGTTCGTGTGGTTCGTGGACAAACAAGACAGCGCCTGCGGCGCGCACGACGCCGGCCGCTCGGCGCGGGACTCGCCCGCCGCCTTCGCGCTAAGCTCCGCCCATGAACGCCCCCTTCAAGACCGACGCGCTGCCGCAATGGCGGCTGGACGACCTGTATGCCGACCGCGAGGACCCGCGGATCGAGGCCGACCTGGTGGAGGCCGAGCGGCTGAACGGGGAACTGGCCAAGCTGGAGGGGCGGCTGATCGCCACCCGCGAACGGCCGGCCGAGCTGGGCGGGATCATCGAGCGGGGGATCGAGCTCTACGAGGCGGCTGTCAACGCCCTGTGGAGCGTCGGCGCCTATGGCTCGCTGTCGGCCTCGGTGGCGCGGGACGATGCGGGCTGGGCCAAGTTCGAGGCCGACCTTCGGGCCCGCTCGGCGCAGATCGCCTCGCTCAGCCTGTTCTTCACCCTGGAGATCAACCAGCTCGACGACGTGGAGCTGGAGGCGGCGCTGAAGGCCCACAAGCCGGCCCAGCGCTGGCGGCCCTGGCTGCGCCGGGTGCGGGCCGGGCGGCCGCACGAGCTGTCGCCCGACCTGGAGAAGATCCTGCTGGACAAGGCGCCGGCTGCCGCGAACTGGGGCCGGCTCTCGGACGAGACGCTGGCCAAGCTCAGCGCCCGCGTGGACGGCCGGACGCTGACGCTCTCGGAACTGCTGAACGTCATGTCCAGCCCGGACGCGGCCCAGCGGAAGGCCGCCGCCGCGGCGCTCTCCAAGGCGCTGGGCGAGCGGTCGTCGACCCTGGCGCTCAGCCTGAACACCCTGGCCTTCGAGAAGCAGGTCGAGGACCGCTGGCGCAAGTTCGCCTCGCCGGCCGCCGCCCGCCACCTGGCCAACGAGGTGGACGCCGACGCCGTGGAGGCGCTGGAGGCGGCCGTGGTCGACGGCTACGCCTCGGTCAGCCACCGCTACTACGCCCTGAAGGCCAAGGCGCTGGGCCGCACGCACCTGGACCACTGGGACCGCAACGCCCCGCTCGATACCGCCCAGCCGCGGATCTATTCGTGGGACGAGGCCAAGGGCGTGGTGCTGGAGAGCTTCGAGGCCCTGGCGCCGCAGTTCGCCCAGACGGCCCAGACCTTCTTCGCCCAGCCCTGGATCGACGCGCGGCCGCGGCCCGGCAAGCAGTCGGGCGCCTACTCGCACTCGGTGACCGCCACCCGGCATCCCTATGTGTTCATGAACTACATGGGCGAGCGGCGCGACGTGCTGACCCTGGCCCACGAGCTGGGCCACGCCGTCCACCAGACCCTGTGCAAGCCACTGGGCACGCTCCTGGCCGACACGCCGCTGACCCTGGCCGAGACGGCCTCCATCTTCGGCGAGGGCCTGGTGTTCGAGAAGCTGCTGGCCGAGGCGTCGAAGGCCGAGCGGCGCGGACTGCTCGCCGGCAAGATCGAGGACGGCATCAACACGGTGGTCCGCCAGATCGCCTTCCACCGCTTCGAGACCCGCTTCCATGCCGCCCGCCAGCAGGGCGAGCTGTCGGCCGAGGAGATCGGCGGCCTGTGGATGGAGGTCATGGGCGAGAGCCTCGGTCCGGCCGTGAAGCTGGACAAGGGCTACCGCCACTACTGGGCCTACGTCAGCCACTTCGTCCACGCGCCGTTCTACGTCTACGCCTACGCGTTCGGCGACCTGCTGGTCCGCGGCCTGATGGAGAAGCGCCGCGAGGACCCCAAGGCCTTCGCGCCGCTCTACGAGAAGCTGCTGGCCGGCGGCGGCACCAGGACCTACGTCGAGGCGCTGGCGGCGTTCGGGCTCAATCCGCGCGAGAAGGCCTTCTGGGCCGCGGGCGTGAAGCAACTGGAGCGGCTGGTCGACGAATTCGAGGCGCTGGTCTGAGGCGTATCTTGTAACGCGTTCCCCCGGCGCGGCCCGCCCGGTATAGCGGCCGTCGATGGCCGGGTTTTCCCACCTCTGGCGACGGGTCGCGATGGCGCTGATGGCGCTGCTCGTGGGCGTGCTGGCCGTGGGGCCGGCGGCCGACGCGGCCGTCTGCGAGCCCGAGGCCGTGGCGGCCGTCGCCGCCGAGGTCGACCACCAGCTTGGTGAGCCCGACGGCGGCCACGCCCACGGCGACGGCCTCGCCGCCGACGCGGCCTGCCTGCACGGCCACTGCCATCACGCCGCCTTCGACCTGCCGGTCCTCGCGCCCGTGGGTGAGCGCGGCCTGTCGGTGACGGCGCGGCCCGAGCGGCGGCCCGACGCGGCGCTGCCCGCGTCCCCCATCTTCGGACTGAAGCGGCCGCCCAGGGCCTGACGCGCACGCCTGCGCCCCCGCGCGCACCTGCCGTCAGACCCTGAGGACCCTTCCATGTTCGCATCCAAGTGCGGGCCGCCGTTGGCGGGCCTGCTGCTCCTGGGCGCCGGTGCGGCCGCGTGGCCGGCGCTCGCCCAGCCGCTCCCGGCGCCCGCGCCCGCGCCGCCGCTCACCCTGGCCGACGCGCTCGCGCGGGCCGCCCGCGTCGATCCCGGCCTGGCCGGCGCGTCGGCCCGCCAGGCCGCCGCCGAGGCCGCCGTCCGCCAGGCCGACCTGCGGCCCAACCCGACGCTGGGCCTGGAGGTCGAGAACCTCGCCGGCACGGGCGGCTATTCGATCCTCGACCGCCCCGAGACGACCCTCAGCTACGGCCGCACCCTGGAGCGCGGCCGCAAGCGCGAGGCCCGGGTCGGCGAGGCGCGCGCCGGCGTCGCCGTGGCCCGGCTGCGCGCCGAGGTCCAGCGCCTGGACTACCTGCGCGACGCCCAGGCGGCCTATGCCGAGGCGCTGGCGGCGGAGGCCGAGCTGCTGGTGGCCGAGGCCCGCCTGATCGCCGCCCAGCAGGCGCAGGCCGACGTGGCCCGGCGCGTGAAGAGCGCGCGTGACCCGCTGTTCGCCGGCTCGCGCGCCGAGGCGCTGACCGCCCAGGCCGAGATCGCCCGCGACCGGGCGCGCGAGGCGGCGAAGACGGCTCGGACGCTGGCCGCCGGCTACTGGGGCGGCGGCGACTTCGCGGTCCCGCTCGACGCCTTCTTCAACGTGGCGCCGCCTGCCGAGCTGCCGGCCGCAAGCCCGCCGGACCTGGCGCTGATGGAGGCCGAGCGCGACGCGGCGGCGGCTTCGGTGCGGCTGGCGCGCGCGCAGGGCCTGGCCGACCCCACGGTCAGCGGCGGCCTGCGCCACTTCGGGGCCGGGTCGGACCTGGCGCTCGTGGCCGGGGTCTCGATCCCCCTGGGCGTCGGCCGGACCAACCGCGCCAACGTCGCCCGCGCCGAGGCCCAGCGGTCGGCGGCCGAGGCCGACGTCGCTGCCGCTCGTATCGCCCGCGACCGCGAGATCGTGCGGCTGACTGCGCGCCAGCGCGCGCTGGCGACCGAGTCCGAGCGCATCCGCGCCGAGGTGATCCCGCACGCCATCCGCGCGGTGGAGCAGGTCACCGACGGCTTCAACCGCGGCGGCTTCAGCTTCGCCGATGTGACCGCGGCGCAGGCCGCCCTGGCCGAAGCCCGTGCGCGCCGCGTCGAGGTGCTGCGCGAGTTCCACCAGGGCCAAGCCGCCCTCGACCGCCTGACCGGCAAGCACCGGTCGCTGATCCTGACCTCCAGCGAGGAGCGCCCGTGATGCGCGCCGCCAAACTGATCGTCCCCCTGGCCGTGGTCGCCCTCCTGGCGACCGCTTGCGGCCCGCCGCCGGCCAAGCCGACCGAACCCGAGCATGCCGAGGACCACGCCGATGGTCCGCCGAAGACCGTCATCTCCGAGGAGGCCGCCCGCGCCGGCGGCGTGAAGACCGAGACCGCCGGCCCCGTGGTCATGGCCGAACTGGTCGACATGGCCGGTCGGGTGGAGATCACGCCCGAGGGCCAGGCCAAGGTGCGCGCCTGGTTCCCCGGTCGCATCGTCACCCTGGGCGCCGAACTGGGCCAGCAGGTGCGCAAGGGCCAGGTGGTGGCGCGCGTGGAGTCCGCCGAGAGCCTGCAGACCTACGCCATCCCCGCGCCCATCTCGGGGGTGGTGATCCAGAAGACCGCCAACGTCGGCGACGTGGCCTACAGCGAGCCGCTGTACGTGATCGCCGACCCGACGAAGCTGCACGCCGAGTTCTTCGTCTATCCGCGCGACGCCGAGCGCGTCCGTGCTGGCCAGACGGTGGAGGTGCGGACGCTGTCGGGCGACGCGAGGGTGACCGCGCCGGTGGAGGCGATCGTGCCGACGGCAGACATCGCCAGCCAGACGCTGATGGCTCACGTCCACCTGCCGCCCGGCGCGTCCGAGACCTTCCGGCCGGGCATGGGCGTGGAGGGGTCGTTCCAGGTGGCGACCCGGCCCGCGGCCCTGGCCGTGCGGACCAAGGCGGTCCAGCGGCTGGGCGAGCAGTCTGTGGTCTTCGTGAAGTCAGGGACGACCTACGAGGCCAAGGCGCTGAAGGTCGGGCGGCGGACGCCCGAATGGACCGAGGTGCTGGAGGGCCTGTCGCCCGGCGCGACCTATGTCGTCGACGGCGCCTTCCTGATCCGCGCGGACATCGAGAAGTCCGCCGTGGCCGAAGAGCACTGAGGCCGGCCATGCTCGAACGGATCGTCAGCCTCTCCATCCGCCACCGCTGGCTCGTGCTGGCGGCGGCCTTCCTCGCCACGGTCGTGGGCGCCTGGAGCTTCCAGCGCCTGCCTATCGACGCCACGCCGGACATCACCAATGTGCAGGTACAGATCAACACCACCGCGCCCGGCTATTCGCCGCTGGAGGCCGAGCAGCGGGTGACCTTCCCGGTGGAGACGGCCATCGCCGGGCTGCCGGGCCTGGAATACACCCGCTCGCTGTCGCGCTATGGCCTCTCCCAGGTGACCGTCGTCTTCAAGGACGGGACCGACATCTACTTCGCCCGCCAGCTCGTGAACGAGCGGCTGCAGGCGGCGCGGAGTGAACTGCCCGAGGGCCTGTCGCCCCAGCTCGGCCCGATCGCCACCGGCCTGGGCGAGATCTTCCTCTACACGGTGGAGGCCAAGCCCGGCGCCCGGAAGCCCGACAGCTCGGCCTATACGCCCGAAGACCTGCGCACCCTGCAGGACTGGGTGATCCGGCCGCAACTGCGCAACACGCCGGGCGTCACCGAGGTCAATTCCATCGGCGGCTTCGAGCGGCAGTATCACGTGACGCCGCGGCCCGAGCGGCTGTCGGCCTATGGCCTGACCATGGGCGAGGTGATCGCCGCGCTGGAGGCCAACAACGCCAACGTCGGCGCGGGGTACGTCGAGCGCTACGGCGAGCAGTACCTCGTCCGCGTGCCCGGCCAGGCGAACGGCGTCGGGGACCTGATGGCCGTGATCGTCACCAACCGCGGCGGCGTGCCGATCCGGGTGGCCGACGTGGCCGACGTGGGGCTGGGCGAGGAGCTGCGCACCGGCGCGGCCACGCAGAACGGCCGCGAGGTGGTGCTGGGCACCGCCCTGATGCTGATGGGCGAGAACAGCCGCACGGTCGCCCGGGCGGCGGCCGAACGCCTCGAGGTCGCGGCCAGGGCCCTGCCGCCCGGCGTCACCGCCACGCCGGTCTACGACCGCACCAAGCTGGTCGACCGCACCATCGGCACCGTCGAGAAGAACCTGCTGGAAGGCGCGCTGCTGGTGATCGTGGTGCTGTTCCTGCTGCTGGGGAACCTGCGGGCGGCGCTGATCACCGCGGCGGTCATCCCGCTCTCCATGCTGCTGACCATCACCGGCATGGTGCAGGGCCGCGTCTCGGGCAATCTGATGAGCCTGGGCGCCCTGGACTTCGGCCTGATCGTCGACGGCGCCGTGATCATCGTCGAGAACTGCCTGCGCCGCTTCGGCGAGGCCCAGCATCGTCTGGGCCGGCTGCTGGCGCGCGACGAGCGCTTCGACCTGGCCGCCCGGGCGGCGAGCGAGGTGATCCGGCCGTCGCTGTTCGGGGTGCTGATCATCACCCTGGTCTATGTGCCGATCTTCGCCCTCACCGGAGTGGAGGGGAAGATGTTCCATCCCATGGCGGTGACCGTGGTGCTGGCCCTGTCGGCGGCGCTGGTCCTGTCGCTGACCTTCGTGCCGGCGGCCGTCGCGCTGTTCGTCACCGGGCGCATCGAGGAAAAGGAAAGCCGGGCCATGGGCGCGGCGCGCAGGGCCTATGGGCCGGTGCTGGACCGGGCGCTGGCCCGGCCGCTGCCGCTGGCCGTGGGCGCGGTGGTGCTGGTCGTGGCGGCGGTGCTGGCCGCCACGCGGATGGGCGCCGAGTTCGCGCCCACGCTGGACGAGGGCGACGTGGCCCTGCACGCCCTGCGCACGCCCGGAACCAGCCTCAGCCAGTCAGTGCGGATGCAGACGGCGCTCGAGGCGAAGCTGAAGGCGTTCCCCGAGGTGGATCGCGTATTCAGCAAGATCGGCACGGCCGAGGTGGCCACCGACCCGATGCCGCCGTCGCTGGCCGACACCCTGGTGATGCTGAAGGACCGCAAGACCTGGCCCGACCCGCGCAAGCCCAAGGCCGAGCTGGTGGCCGAGATGCGGGAGGCGGTGGAGACGGTCCCCGGCAGCAACTACGAGTTCACCCAGCCGATCGAGATGCGGTTCAACGAGCTGCTCTCGGGCGTCCGCGCCGACGTGGCGGTGAAGGTCTATGGCGACGACTCGGCGCGGCTGGCGGCGCTGGGCGAGCGGGCGGCGCGGGTCCTGCGCGGCGTGCCGGGCGCCGAGGACGTCAGCGTCGAACAGACCACCGGCCTGCCGGTGCTGCAGATCCGGCCCGACCGCGCGGCCCTGGCGCGGCTCGGGCTGAACGTGCGCGACGTCCAGGCGCTGGTCTCGGCTTCGCTGGGCGGGGCGGTGGTGGGCCAGGTGTTCGAGGGCGACCGCCGCTTCGACGTGGTGGTGCGCCTGCCCGAGGACATCCGCGGCCAGGTCGACCAGATCGAGAACCTGCGGGTGCCGCTGCCGGCCGACGGCGGGCCGCGGCGCTTCGTGCCGCTGGCGGACGTGGCCCGGATCGACGTGGAGACGGGGCCGAACCAGATCAGCCGCGAGGACGGCAAGCGCCGCGTGGTTGTGACCGCCAACGTGGGCGGCCGCGACCTGGGCTCGTTCATCGGCGAGGCGCGGCGGAAGATCGAGGCCGGCGTGCCGCTGCCGCCCGGCTACTGGGTCGGCTACGGCGGCACGTTCGAGCAGCTGATCTCGGCGGGCAGGCGGCTGCAACTCGTCGTGCCGGCGGCGCTGGTGGTGATCTTCGGCCTGCTGTTCGCCCTGTTCCGGTCGGCAAAGGACGCCGCGCTGGTGTTTTCGGGCGTGCCGCTGGCGCTGACCGGCGGCGTGGCGGCGCTGATGGCCCGTGGGCTGCCGCTTTCGATCTCGGCGGGGGTCGGCTTCATCGCGCTGTCGGGCGTGGCGGTGTTGAACGGCGTGGTGATGGTGAGCTTCATCCGCAGCCTCGTCGCCGAAGGCCGGCCGCTGGCCCAGGCGATCCGCGAGGGGGCGCTGACACGGCTACGGCCGGTGCTGATGACTGCCCTGGTGGCCAGCCTGGGCTTCGTGCCCATGGCCTTCAACGTGGGGCCGGGCGCCGAGGTGCAGCGACCGCTGGCGACGGTGGTGATCGGTGGGGTGATCTCCTCGACGATCCTGACGCTGGTGGTGCTGCCGGCGCTCTACCTGCTGTCGCACGGCGGGCTCAGGCCTTGGACCAGGCCTCGAAGAGAAGCTGTCCGCCCACCAGGATCATGAGCACGTAGATCAGGGTGTAGAACCGGCCGGGGTCGATGCGACGCACCAGCCAGACCCCGGCGAAGGTGCTGGCGATGGCGACCGGCAGCAGGGCCGCCGCCGTCAACAGGTTCTGCGCCGTGAACTGGCCCAGCGCCCAGTAGGCGGGAACCTTGATCCAGTTGATCACCGCGAAATAGATCGCGGTGGTGCCGACCAGGCTGGCGGGCGGCAGGGCCTTGGGCAGCACCCACATCTGGAAGGGCGGCTGGCCAGCGTGGGCGATCTGGCTGGTGAAGCCCGACGCCGCGCCGAGGCCCACGCCGAGGGCGGCGTCGAGCGGCGCGGGGATGTCTCGCGGCGTCGCAATCCGGCCGCCGCGGGCCAGCCACAGGCGCTGGGCGGCGAACAGGATCGAGATGGCGCCCAGCACCGCCAGGATCGTCACCGACGACACCTTCGCCGCCAGCAGGTAGCCCAGGAGGATGCCGATGGCTGCGCCCGGCAGCATGATTGCCAGTGTGCGGCGGTCCCAGGTCTTCCGGAACGCCCACACCCCCACCACGTCCTGGACGATCAGGATGGGCAGCAGGATGGCGGCGGCCTGGACCGGTGATATCGCCAGGGCCAGCAGCGGCATGGCGACGGCGCCGACGCCCGAGAACCCGCCCTTGGCGAGGCCCATCAGGATCACGGCGGGGATCGCCAGGGCATAGAAGAACGGATGGTGGAGCATGCCCGCCAGCGCCTAGCGTGGCGGCGGAAGCGGGGCAATGGCGGGCGTCGGGCCGGGGCGGCGTTGCGCGCGGCGGCGGGGCGGCTAACGTGGCCGCTTCCTTTGGGGGATTCCATGACGCGTAAGCTTGCCGCCGCGATCGCCGCATCGTTGGGACTGTCGTTCGCCGGGGCCCAGGCGGCCCAGGGCGCCGAGCCGCCCGCCCTGCCGCTGAACGAGGCCGAGCAGGCCGATCCGGGGACGCCCGAGGCGCTGACCCTGCGCGACCGCGCCAAGGTGATCGACGCCATCCTGGCTGACCGTCTGGAGACCGTCGTGCCCAAGCTGATGCGCGAGCAGGGCGTCGACATGTGGGTGCTGGTCGCCCGCGAGTACATGGAGGAGCCGGTCGTCGCCACCATGCTGGACGCCGAGAGCCTGCGGGCCCGGCGGCGCACGATCCTGGTGTTCTTCGATCCGGGCGGCGGCAAGCCCGTCGAACGCCTTACGGTGAGCCGCTACGGCTTGGCCGACCTCTTCAAGCCCGTCTGGAACCCAGACCAGCAGCCCGACCAGTGGAAGGCGCTGGCCGCCGCCATCGCCGCGCGCGACCCGAAGAAGATCGCGCTCAACACCTCCTCGCTCACCGCCTTCGGCGACGGCCTCACCCATAGCCAGCACGAGGATCTGGTCGCGGCCCTGGCGCCCGTATACCGGACCCGGATCGTGTCGGGCCAGGAGCTGTCGGTGGGCTGGCTCGAGACCCGCACGCCGCTGGAGATGAGGTACTACCCGGGCATCGTGCGCCTGGCGCACCAGGTGCTGGCCGAGGGCTTCTCATCCAAGGTCATCAAGCCGGGCGTCACCACGACCGACGACGTGGTCTGGTGGTGGCGCGAGCGGATGGCCCGCCTGGGCATCGACACCTGGTTCCATCCCTCGGTCGGCGTGACCCGCCAGGGCGTGAAGGGCCTGCTGGAAGGCGACACCGTCATCCAGAGGGGCGACCTGCTGTGGTGCGACTTCGGCATCACCTACCTGCGGCTCAACACCGACACCCAGCACCTGGCCTATGTGCTGAAGGACGGCGAGACCGACGCGCCCGCCGGCTTGAAGGCGGGCCTGGCGGCCGCCAACAAGATCCAGGACGCGGTGCGCGCCGCCTATGCCGTCGGCCGTACCGGCAACCAGGCGCTGAAGGTCGCCCGCGAGGCCTCGATCGCCCAGGGACTGAAGCCCTCGATCTACTCGCACCCGCTGGGCTACCACGGCCACGGCGCCGGCCCGGCCATCGGCATGTGGGACGACCAGACCGGCGTGCCGCACGGCGAGCAGGGCATCCACGCGAACACCGGCTGGTCGATCGAACTGTCGGCCTTCGCCCCGGTGCCCGAGTGGGGCGGCCAGGAGGTCCAGTTCCGCACCGAGGAGGACGCCTTCTACGACGGCAAGACGGTTCGCTTCCTGGACGGGCGACAGACGGCGCTGACGCTGATCAGGTAGCGGGCGCTACTCCCGCACCAGATCCAGCACCCAGTTGTCCTCCCAGGTGCGGCCGCCGTCCACGGAGAAGGCCTGGACGAAGTGCGCCTTGTCCTTGCCCTGGGCCATCCAGGTGTAGCGGACGAAGATCGCACGGCCGCCGAACACCTCGTAGTCGTAGAGTTCGCCGACGCCGTTCTTGAACTTGCCGATGGTGGCGGGCAGGCCCAGCGAGCCCTCGGCGGCGTTGACGAGGTAGATGCTCCACTCGCCGCTCTTGGGATTGTAGAGACGCAGCGTCTGGCCATCGATGCGCTTGCCGTCCTTGGTGGAGACGTCGAAGTCCTCGAAGTTGCCGCGGCCGTTCGCGATCTTCCGGGTCTTGGACGTGCCCCAGTACTCGAGCCAGGTGGTCGAGCCCGATAGCGGCTTCTCCAGCTTGCGCAGGTGGGCCTTCCAGTCGCCGATCAGGAAGTCGTAGCCGCCCCAGCCGTTGGGATCGTCGGCGCTGTCAGCCGGCGGTGCGGGCGGCGAGGCGGGCGCGCCCACCAGCGACGGCGGCGTCTGGGCGAAAGCAGGGCCGGCGAGGAGGGCCGCCGCGAGCGCGGCGGCGGAGATCAGGCGATGCATGGAAAACCCTCGTGTCGTTGGTGAGGGCGTTATGCGGGGCTAAAACTGACAGTGAGCGTCAGGATTTATCGGCCGCGTACAGATTTGTCAGTTTTTCCGCGATCTCGGCCATGCGGGCGCGCAGTTCCGGCGGCGCCAGCACCTCGGCGTCGGTCCCCAGCTTCATGAAGTCGGAGGCGGCGTGGTCGACGGACTCGATGGGGATCGAGACGGTCGCCCAGCCAGCGGCGTCGAAATCGGTGGCGGCGTGGGCGGCGCGCTCGGCCACCGGGCTGACGTTGCAGATCAGGCGCAGACCCGTGGGCGAGAGGCGCAGGACGGCCGCTGCCACGTAAAGGCGGTCCTCGAAGTCCCTCACCCAGGCCTGCCAGAAGCCGGCGAGGTCGAAGCTGGCGGGCCGCTCAAAGGTCTCGGGCAGCAGGTCCAGGGCCTGGATGTTGGAGACGCGGTAGGTGCGCGGCCGCCCGCCCGCTTGGGCCACCGCGTACCAGACGCCGGCCTTGAGCGTCAGGCCCAGCGGCTCCAGCTCGCGATCGACGATCCCGCGCCAGCTGTCGTAGCGCACCTTGATGCGCCGCGCGTTCCAGACGGCCTCGGCCAGTTGCGGCAGGACGTCGGTCTGCTCGGCGTTGCGGTACCAGCCGATGGGATCGAGGTGGAAGCGGCTGCCGATCCGCGCGGCGCCGCTGCGGCCCTCCGCAGGCAGGGCGGCCAGCAGCTTGAGCTGGGCCGCGGCCATGGCGTCGCCCAGGCCCAGGTCGGCGGCGGGGCCCGGCAAACCCGACAGGAACAGCGTCTCGGCCTCCGCCGCGCTAAGGCCCGTCAGCCGGGTGCGGTAGCCCTCCAGCAGCTGGAAGCCGCCGGTGCGGCCGCGGTCGGCATAGACCGGGACGCCCGCGGCGCTCAGGTGGTCGATGTCGCGGTAGATGGTGCGCACCGAGGTCTCGAACTCATCGGCCAGCGCCTGGGCCGTCATCCGGCCGCGGGTCTGGAGCAGGAGCAGGATCGAGAGCAGGCGGCTCGCACGCATGCGGCCACCCTAGCAGCCAAACCGGACAGGTCGTGTCAGCTATTCGGGGCGCTGGTTCCGCGGCCGGCGCGCAAACCAGCCGCCGACGACGCAGGTCGGCTCGCCGTGGCGCACGGTGATGGTGGTGCGCTTGCCGGGGCCGGGCTGGAAGGTGACCGTCCGCCCGGCCGTGGCCACCGTGACCGCGCCTGGGGCGCTGAACTGGCAGACGCTGTAGCTCTCCGGATTCATGAACCCCGACTCTCGGAACGCCGAGCAGCTCACGTCGCCGATGTGCCGGGTGAAGGTGGTCTTGTTGTAAGTGAAGGTCTTGGGGTCCTTGTGGCCCACGACGCTCAGGTCGGGCGCGGCGACCACCGGACAGCTTGGCCCCGTGATGGTCCAGAGTTTCTGCTCGGCCCGCGCTCCAGCCCAGGTCCGGTAGACGTCGATGGCCGGCACCGCCACCAGCAGGAGGAGCATCCCGCCCAGGCCCAGGTGCTGCAGGACCACGTCGCGCAGGCTCTGCCGCCGCAGGCGCTGGATCCGCTCGAACATGCCACCCTCGCTCAACTACACGCGTAAAAAGCTACACGTGTAAAACGGTGTGGCAAGAGGCTTTCGGCGGCGCGATGGGGCGGCCGTCGGACAGCGGTGCGGGTGGGTGAGCGGGGGCCTAGTTGGCGCCGCGGCTCCAGGTCTCGGCCGAGCCCTTGCGACGGGTGGGGGTCGGTGTGGGCGGCGGCGGCGGCATCTGCGGGCGCGGGCCCGGTCGGCCGAACAGCCAGCCCTGGCCCAGGCGGACGCCCAGGTCGGCGACGCGCTGGGCGACGTCCTCGGTCTCGATCATCTCGGCGACGGTCGTGACCTTCAGCTCGGTGCAGAGTTCAGCGAGGCGTTTCAGCAGCGTCACGTCGCGCGGGCGGGTGTCGAGCGCCTTGATGAACCGACCGTCGAACTTCAGCACGTCGGCCTCGAGCTCGCGCAGGTAGTCCAGCGAGGCCGAGCCGGCGCCGAAGTCGTCCAGACAGACCACGTGGCCCACGCCGCGCAAGCGCTGGATCTGGGCGTTGGCGGCCGGCAGGTCGGCCAGCCGGTGGCTCTCGGTGACCTCCAGCAGCAGCCGCGGGCGCAGCGCCGGGAAGGCCATCGTCTGCAGGAGGAGGTCGTCCACGAAGCCAGGTTGCTCCAGCGAAAACGCGCTGATGTTGGCGGCGATGCGCACGTCCATCGGCGAGTCGCGCAAGGCGACGACGACGCTCTTCACGACGGCCAGGTCGAACTGGACGACCAGGCCCAATTCCTCGGCCAGCTTGATGGTCGCCGCCGGGCCGCCGCCGCCCTCGAAGCGGGTCAGGGCCTCGTAGTGGTGCACGGCGCGGGTGCGGAGCTCGACGACAGGCTGATAGACCAGCTCGAAGCGGCCTTCGCGAACCATCTCCTTGAAGCGCGCCGAGTCGGCGACGGTCTGGCGAAGCGCCGCCTCGAAGCCCTCGGCGGCGGCCGAAGGCCCGTCCTCGATGCAGCGGTCCAGGGCGTAGCGGATGGTGCGCAGGCTTTCGCCGGGCGAGGCGGGGTCCAGCACCAGCTTGCCGGACGACATCTCCACGCCGGGGCCGGTGAGCTCGCGGATCCGCTCGGCCAGGGCCTCGGCGCCGCTGGGGCCGGACCGCAGCATGGCGAAGCGCTCGGAACCCAGATCGGCGGCGGGCTGGCCGCCGTACGAGGCCGCGCGCAGCACTGCGGCCAGCTTGCGCCGCACGGTCTCCGCGGCCTCCGGGTCCATGCCCGCGAGCGCCGGAGCGAGGCCGGTGAATTCCAGGAGGTCGACCTGCAGATCCGAGCCGGTCTGCTCGGCGTGCTTCAGCAGGCTGAGGGCGGCCGCCTCGAAGTCCTCGCGGCTGGTGAGGCCGGCGGCGTCGACGCGCACGTGCGCGGGGCTGGGCTGCCACAGGCTGAGCGCGGCGGCGACGCCGGTGCGTTCGGGAAGCTGGAACAGGGACAGCATCGCGGCCTGCACGCCATCCCGGCCCACGACGCCGATCTTGAAGGGGCCGCGGCGCTCGCCGGGGCGCAGGTCGGCCAGGACCGCCTCGATCAGGTCGGCGTCGGTGGCGTCGATCAGGTCCAGGAACCGCTCGCCCACCAGGGACTCGGCCTGCCGCCCGACCAACTGGCCGCCGGCGCCGGTGCCGAAGGTGATCCGCCCGTCCGGAGCCAGGTCGAGCACCATGTCGGCGCTCGCGAAGGCGAAGGCCAGGAGCTGCAGCACATTGGCCGCGCCCGACGGCGACCGCACGGGCGCCGAGCCGCGGGATTCCACCCTGCTCAATGCCGCCGACATCTTCTCACCACCTCAACCGCGACGCAGCGATCTCGGACGGCCGCTGCTTTCACCTAAGGCATAGCCGAGTGTGCTTACGCGCTGCTGAACGCCGGAAAATTTTTTCCGAGGCCGGGCGACCGGCTCAGAACATCGGGTCGGGCGGCCGCCGCTTCTTCTTGCGGGGGCGTTCCCACATGACGCCCGGATAGCCCTTCAGCGGCCCCAGCGGTTCGCCGAGGTAGGTCCAGTCGGCCTGCTGGTCGAGGTTCATGTGGTAGCGCGGCTCGCGGCCGGTGCGGGTGGCGAACAGAGCGCGGGGCACGTTGACCATCTGGGGCGAGCGGGCGCGCTCGTAGGCCAGCGGCGTGCCGCAGCGGGCGCAGAAGCTGCGGACCGTGCCCGCCGTCTCGTCCTCGTAGCGGGTGACGTGCTCCTCGCCCTGGGTGAAGCGGAAGCGGCTGCGCCAGCTGCCGACATAGGTGGCGTAGGCGGCGCCCTGGGCCAGGCGGCTGGCGGCGGAATGGTCATGCCAGGCCCAGCGGGCGGGTACGCCGATCTCCACCTCCACGGCGCCGCACGCGCAGCGCCCGAGCGCGACCTCGCCTCGCGGCATCAGGCGACCCCCAGCCAGGAGAGGATCTGCGCGTTGGCCTCGCGGGGATAGGTGTGGCTGAGGTCGTCGATCTCGACGTAGGCGACCTCGGCGCCGGATTTTGTGAGATCGGCGGCGGCCTCGCGGGCCATGTCGACGGGGAACATCCAGTCGAGCGCGCCGTGGACGATGTGGATCGGCAGACCGGTGATCCGGGCCGGCTCGGCGAAGCTGGCCAGCATCGGATGGAACGCGGCCGAAACCGGGGCCAGGTGGGTGAACGGCGAGGTCGGCTCCAGGCCCGAGACATAGGTGAAGGTGCCGCCGTCGCTCATGCCGGTGAGCAGCATCCGCGCCGGATCGATGGTCCAGCGGCCGCGGACGTAGTTCAGCAGGCGGATCAGGTTCGGCGTGTCGGGGTCGGGGCCGCTGAGCGCCCACGTGCGGCCGATCGCGGTGGGGGTGACCAGGATCGCGCCGCGGCTGCGGGCGTCGCGCAGCCAGCTCCAGAGGAAGTTGCGCCCGTTGCCGCTGCCGCCGTGCAGGGCGACCACCAAGGGCCAGGCGGCCTCCGGTTCGTAGTACTCGGGCACGTAGATCGAGAAGCCGCCGCGGGCCTCGGGGGCGTTGTCGTAGTGCAGGACGCCGGTCTCGGCGCTGGGCTCGGCGTGGGCCAGGCGGCGGACGAGCTCACCATCGGCGCGCAGGTTGGGGTCGAGGAAGAAGCGGCTGACTGGCGGCAGGCTGGCGGCCAGAGGATAGAGCGCCTCGTTGGCCCGGGGAACGTGGCGCAGGGCGCGGAAGACAGCGGTCAAGGTCTCGGGGTCGTGGGCGGCGGCGCGCAGGCCGTCATAGGCGGCGAGCGCGGCGTCGGCGGCGGCCAGCAGCGGCGCGCGCACGTGGTCCATGGCTTCGGGCCAGGCCAGCAGCCGCTGCGCCTGGGCGCGCAGCTCGGCGTCGGGTTGGCCAACGGCGGCCAGGAGCTCCTCGAAGTCGGGCGGGTTCAGATAGCGCGCGACGAAGCCCAGGCGCTCCAGCGCCTGCAGCAATGGCGGCAGGAAGGCCACCAGATCCTCGAGCTCGCGTTCCTCCACCGGTCCCCCTGTGGCCCAGGCCTCCAACCTACGGTGCACACGGGGAAATGGAAGCCGGCGGCCCGTTGCGGCGCGCTTCGCACTTGGTTCCTCCTCCACGGCTCGTCATCCCCAACCTTGTGGCGAGGATCCATCCGTCGGTGGCGGGTTGTGGGAGCGGGCCGCGCCGACGCGGCCAGCCGCAGGGTCTGCGGCGGCGGAGGCATGGATCCCCGGAACGAGCCCGGGGATGACGAGCTGAGATGTGAGCGGGTCGCCCCCACCTTTGTCATGCCGGTTTTGGCGGAGCCAAAGACCGGAACCCCGATCATCCAGGTCGGAGATTGTTTGCGGCGGCGAGGCCGCGGGTAATCACTCGGCGCAACACATCGGGGTTCCAGTCCCTCGCCTTCGCGGGGCCAGGCTTCGTCTGAGGTGAACCGGGATGACACCGGGAGGGGAATGGGCGCCGGTTAGGAAGTCCGGGCGTCGAGGGCGCGCCGGTGTGCGATGCCGGCCTCGACCCGTTGCGGATACCTATCGGCAGGCGCCCAGGCCTCCAAACCAGTCGACGCGGGGCGTGGCCAGGAAGCTCACGGCAGCGCCGCACACCCGTGCTAGGCTGTAGCTCAAGGGGCGCGGGGGGCTGACGATGCCGACGTTCGTATTGGTCACGGGAGCGTGGCACGGCAGCTGGTGCTGGAAGCGCGTGCGCGATGCGCTGAGGGCCCAAGGCCACGCCGTTTTCACGCCGACCCTGACCGGCCTCTGCGAACGCAGTCATTTGTTGTCGCGCGACGTCGACCTTCATACGCACATCGACGATATCGCCAACCTGATCCGGTGGGAGCGGCTGACGGACGTGATCCTGGTGGGTCACTCCTATGGGGGCTGCGTGATCAGCGGTGTCGCGGATCGAATGGGCGAGAGGATCGCTGCCCTCGTCTATCTGGACGCGTTCGTGCTCGATAGCGGCCAGTGCCTGCACGACACCTTGCCAGCGGAACATCGTCAGGCCCAGTTGGCCGCGGCCGCGGCGATCGGTGAAGGCTGGCGCGTGCCGCCGATCCCTGCGGCGGTATTCAACGTCAATGCCGCCGACGCTGCCTGGGTGGATGAACAGTGCACCGACCAGCCGCTGGCCAGCTTCCAGCAGAAGCTGCACCTAGACCACGACCCGGCTCCTGTCCCGTCGATCCACTACATCTACGCGGCGGGCTGGGAGGGAACGCCGTTCACACCATTCTACGAGAGCGCCAAGGCACGGGGGTGGTCGACGTGGGAGATCGCCTGCGGCCACGACATCATGCTGGACCGGCCCGAGGAACTCACCGCAGCGCTGCTGCAGACGGCCTCGAACTGAGGGAGCCAAGAGTCCGCCCGTCACCCCAGTCGGACGTCGGCCGCGTCGGGCCAGGATGCTGCGGCTCAGGCCGCCGGCGGGAAGGCCAGTACGCGGAGTTCGGGCGCTTCGGGCAGGCGCAGGGCGCGCTTGAGCTCGGCCACGCGTGCGGTCTCGCCCGACAGGCTGATGTCGCGGGCGGCCAGGGCGTCGGCCAGGCCGCGGTGGCCCATCCAGACGCGGACGAAGGCCTCGAGGTCGGCCATCATCACCACGTCGACCGCCAGCCCGGGGTCCTTCAGGCAGACCTCCACATCGGCGCGGCGCAGGATCATCCACCAGTAGCGGCGGGCGGCGAAGGCGCGGGGCACACCGCGGAATTCGAACCGCAGCACCGTCTCGCGGTCGGGTAGGTCGGCCAGGGTGATCTGGCGGCGCATGCCCCACATCAGGAGCGTGGGGTCCAGCTCCTCATGGGCGATACGGCCCTGACCGTAGCGCTGGCCCCAGTCCGACATCAGGTTGACGATGCCGCCGAAGTGCTCGCCGGCCGGCGTCAGGCTGTAGAGCTTGCCCTGGGCCAGCGGCTCGGTGGAGACGACGCCCGCCTCCTCCAGCTCGGCCAGCCGCTGGACCAGCAGCGCGCGCGACATCAGGGGCACGCCCGAATGGATCTCGGTGAAGCGCTTGGCCCCGAAGCACAGCTCGCGCACGATCAGCGGCGTCCACCGCTGGGCGAAGACCTCGGCCGTCTTGGCGACCGGGCAGAATTGTCCATAGCCTTTCATGACGCCCTAGTCCTCGACTTAAGACCGGCGTTCGACAAGTTCATTCTTCGAACTGGAGATCAACAGGGCGATTGGAGGAAGACGCTGTCCTCGACGAACTTTGAAGAACTGAGGACAACGATGAACGTCATGGTGAAGCCCGAGACGATCGATTGGGTCCGCCGGGTGCAGGAGCTGGGGCCGCAGGTCGCGGCGCGCGCCGCCGACGCGGACGAGGGCGACGCCTTCGTGGGCGACAGCCTGGACCTGCTGAAGGATGCGGGCTTCCAGACCGCGCCGGTGCCGGCCGAATTGGGCGGCGGCGGGGCCAGCGTTGCGGAGCTTTCCGGCATGCTACGGGCGCTGGCGGGCTATTGCGGCTCGACCGCCCTCGCGCTCGCCATGCACACCCACGCCGCGGCCCTGCCGGCCTGGCGCTGGCGCCGGACGCCCGAGGCCGTGGAGGGCCTCCTGAAGCGGATCGTGGGCGAGGGGCTGACGCTGGTCTCCAGCGGCGGGTCCGACTGGCTGGACGGCTCGTGCAAGGCTGTGCCCGTCGAGGGCGGGTTCCGGGTCAGCGGCCGCAAGATCTTCTCCAGCGGCAGCCCGCGCGGCGACCTGCTGGTGAGCATGGCCGTGCAGGACACGCCCGAGGGGCCGATGGTCCTGCACCTGGCGATCCCGATGCGCGCCGAGGGCGTGAAGGTGCTCGACACCTGGCGCACGCTGGGCATGCGTGGCACCGGCTCGCACGACCTGGAGCTGACGGACGTCTTCGTGCCCGACGCCGCGGTCACCGTGCGCCGGCCGGCGGGCAAGTGGCATCCGCTGATGCACATGGTCAGCCTGATCGCCTTCCCGATCATCATGAGCGTCTACGTCGGCCTGGCCGAGGCGGCGCGGGCGAAGGCGTTGGAGCTGGCCAGCCGCAAGGTCTCGGCCGACACCGAGCTGCTGATCGGCCAGATGGAGACCGAGCTGACGGCGGCGAAGCTGGCCCTGGCCGACATGGTGGCCTGCGCCGAGGGCTCCGAGCCTGGGCCCGAGACCACCAACCGCATCATGATGGGCCGCACCCTGGTGGCGCGGGCGTCGATCGCGACGGTGGAGAAGGCCATGGCGGCGGCCGGCGGCGCGGGCTTCTACCGCGTGACCGGCCTGGAGCGGATCTGGCGCGACGTCCAGGCAGCTCGCTACCACCCGCTGCAGGAGCCTGCTCAGGCGCGCCTCGCCGCCCGCGTGGCGCTGGGCCGACCCATCGACGGCTGACGAGACCGCGGATCGGGCGCCACCCCCAGACCGGCGCCCGATCGCGTGACCCCGTCGCTCGCCCCCGAACGGGCGGCGGGGTATCCGCTTGCCATTTTTCAAACGGTCGTTAGACCGGATGGAGATGGCCAATGACCTTTCCGAAAAGACCGGTTCTTCGAAGGAAACCTACGACGACCGGCCGTTCCACTCCGACGACCTGCCGCCCGAGGTGCGCGCGCCGCTGGCGCCGTACGGCGGGGTCGAGCCCGCGTCGCCCGAGTGGTTCAAGTGGGCCGTGGCCCAGGAGCCCGAGCGGGCATTCGTCACCTCGCACGGCACGAAGATCGAGGCCCTGACCTGGGGCGAGCATGGCAAGCCCGGCTTGCTGCTGGCGCACGGCAACAGCGCGCACGCCGACTGGTGGAGCTTCATCGCCCCCTACCTGGCCAAGGACTATCGCGTCACCGCCATGTCGCTGGCCGGCATGGGCGAGTCAGATTGGCGCGAGACCTACCGCTTTTCCGACTTCGCCGACGACGCCGAGGCGGTCAGCCGCGCCACCGGCCTGTACGACGGCGGCCGCAAGCCGATCTACATCGGCCACTCGTTCGGCGGCGGCCAGGTGTTCTTCACCGCGGCCCAGCGCCCCGAGCTGATGGAGGCCGCGATCCTGGTGGACACCGGCTTCGGCGGCCCGCCGCCCGAGGTGCTGAAGGAACGCGCCGCGCGCCGAGAGCTCTTGGCCAACATCCCCAGCCCGGACAAGCCGACCCGGGTCTATCCGACCCTGGCCAAGGCGCTGGAGCGGTTCCGCCTGATGCCGCCGCAGCCGGCCGAGAACCACTACATCCTCGACTTCATCGCCCGCCGCTCGCTGAAGCGCGCGCCGATGCCGGAGGGGGGCGAAGGTTTCGCGTGGAAGTTCGATCCCAACATGTGGGAGAAGCTGGACCGCTCGGGCATGGGCATGTCGCACGGCGGCAAGCTGCCGCCGACAGCCGTGCCGCTGGTGCATATCTACGGCGAGAAGAGCCGGATCATCGAGCGCCGCCGCGCCGGCGAGGAGACCGCCCTGGCCGAGATCGCCCAGGAGATCGAGATCCCGGATTCGCACCACCACGTGATGATCGACCAGCCGCTGGCGCTCGTGGCGGCGCTTCGCTCGCTCCTGGCCACTTGGCCGCATTGAACCGGGCGGGCGGTTCGTGTATCGCCCCCCTCGACCTCCCCTTTCATCTGAGAGTGAAATCCCGATGGCCGGAGCTTCTTCCGACTACCAGCGCGGCAACATGGACATTGCCGAGCAGACCGCCACGTTCCACCTCGTCATGGGCATGACCAAGTGGGGCTCGCTGGTGATCGCCGCCGGCATCCTGTTCTTCACCCTGCTGTTCTGCACTCACACGGGCTTCCTGGGCTCGGCGATCAGCGCGATCGTGATGGTGGTGCTGGGCGTGCTGGTGCTGCGCGACAACAAGGATGCGGCGGCGCACTGACGCCACCCACCTGTCTCTGCTGATCTCGACGGGCCTCCGCGAAAGCGGGGGCTTTGTCGTGCCTGGACCCCTTGATTCGCGCTGAACGCCGATCTGTTCGAGGGTAGGGCCTTGCGCGCCGAGGGTCTCGGATGTCATCGGCGGGTGAAATTTTGCGCTGCATTGCTGCGGTGCAGCGAAATCTTTCAAACAATCGTTCGAATTGCTCCCGCGGGGCGGCTGGACAAGGTGTCGCCGCGCCCCCTATGGTCGCGCCGCAAAAGGGCCGATCGGGGGATTTCGCGGACCATGGCCGTCATCGCCGTCACCAAGGAGCGCGCGGGTGAGCCCCGTGTGGCCACCGTCCCTGAGGTGGTGAAGAAGCTCGTCGGCGCCGGATTCTCCGTGGTCGTGGAAAGCGGCGCGGGCGTCGCGGCGGCCTATCCCGACGCGGACTACGCGGCGGCCGGCGCCACCATCGCCAAGACGGCGAAGGAAGCCATCGGCAAGGCCGACATCCTCTTCAAGGTGCGCGGCCCTGACGCCGAGGAGATCAAGGCGCTGAAGTCCGGCGCCGTCGTCGCCGCCACGCTGAACCCGTACATGGAGCGCGCCACGGTCGACGCGCTGGCGAAGCAGGGCGCCACCGCCTTCGCCATGGAATTCGTGCCGCGCATCACGCGGGCGCAGGTGATGGACGTGCTGTCGTCCCAGGCCAACCTGGCCGGCTACCGCGCGGTGATCGAGGCCGCTGAGGCCTACGGCAAGGCCCTGCCGATGATGATGACCGCCGCCGGCACCATCGCCGCGGCCAAGGTGTTCGTCATGGGCGTGGGCGTCGCCGGCCTGCAGGCGATCGCCACGGCCCGCCGGCTGGGCGCGGTGGTGACCGCCACCGACGTGCGCCCCGCCACCAAGGAACAGGTGGAAAGCCTGGGCGCAAAGTTCCTCGCCGTCGAGGACGAGGAGTTCAAGAACGCCCAGACCGCCGGCGGCTACGCCAAGGAGATGAGCAAGGAATACCAGGCCAAGCAGGCTGAGCTCACCTCCACGCACATCGCCAAGCAGGACATCGTCATCACCACCGCCCTGATCCCGGGCCGGCCGGCGCCGAAGCTGGTCAGCGCCGCGCAGGTCGCTTCGATGAAGCCGGGCTCGGTGCTGGTCGACCTGGCCATCGAGCAGGGCGGCAACGTCGAGGGCGCCAAGCTGGGCGAGGTGGCGCTGACCGCGAACGGCGTGAAGATCCTGGGCGTGGCGAACCTGCCCGGGCGCATCGCCACCGACGCCTCGGCGCTCTACGCGCGCAACCTGCTGGCCTTCTCGGGCCTGTTCCTCACCAAGGAAGGCGCCTACGCGCCCGATCTGGAGGAGGAGATCCTCAAGGCCGCCCTGGTCACCCACGGCGGCGCGGTCGTCCACCCCAACCTCAAAGCCTGATCCGGAGCTGAAACGATGGATGTCGATCCCACGGTCTTCCGCCTGGCGATCTTCGTGCTCGCGATCTTCGTGGGCTACTACGTGGTCTGGAGCGTCACGCCCGCCCTGCACACGCCGCTGATGGCCGTCACCAACGCCATCTCCTCGGTGATCATCGTGGGCGCCCTGCTGGCGGCCGCGGCGAGCGGGAACGGCGGCGAACTCACCACCAACATCCTGGTCTCGAAAGGCGCCGGCGCGGTCGCCGCGGCCTTCGCGGCGGTGAACATCTTCGGCGGCTTCCTCGTCACCCAGAGGATGCTGGCCATGTACAAGAAGAAGTCGAAGTAGAGCGGCCAGGCGGGGGCACTGCAAATGAACGCCAATATCGCGGCCATCCTCTACCTCGTCTCCGGGGTGCTGTTCATCCTGGCGTTGCGGGGGCTGAGCTCGCCCACCACCAGCCAGGCGGGCAACCGCTACGGCATGATCGGCATGGGCATCGCGGTCGCCACCGTGCTGGCCACCCTGTTCACCCAGGGCAAGCTGGACGGCCTGACCCTGGGCCTGATCGTCGGCGGCGTGGCCATCGGCGGCGGCGTGGGCGCGATGATCGCCCGCAAGGTCGCCATGACCTCGATGCCGCAACTGGTCGCCACCTTCCACAGCCTGGTCGGCGCGGCCGCCTGCCTCGTGGCGGTGGCTGCCATCTACACGCCTGCCGCCTACGGCATCCTGGGCGACGACGGGTCGATCCACCTCAACTCGCTGATCGAGCTGTCGCTCGGCCTGGCTATCGGCGCCGTGACCCTGACCGGCTCTGTGATCGCCGCGCTGAAGCTGAACGGCAACATGAGCGGCGCGCCGATCCTGCTGCCGGCCCGCCACCTGCTGAACATCGCCCTGGGCCTCGGCATCGTGGCCCTGGTGGTCATCCTGGTGATGAGCGGCGGTTCGGCGCTGTGGGCCTTCTGGGCCATCCTGGCGCTCAGCCTGGTCATCGGCGTCACCCTGATCATCCCGATCGGCGGCGCGGACATGCCCGTCGTGGTGTCGATGCTGAACAGCTACTCGGGCTGGGCGGCGGCGGCGCTGGGCTTCACGCTCGAGAACGTCACCCTGATCATCACCGGCGCCCTGGTCGGTTCGTCGGGCGCGATCCTCAGCTACATCATGTGCAAGGCGATGAACCGCAGCTTCATCTCCGTGATCCTGGGCGGCTTCGGCGCTGAGGACGCCGCGGCGGCGGGCGGCGGCAAGGTCGAGACGCGGCCCGTCAAGCAGGGGTCGGCGGACGACGCGGCCTTCATCATGAAGAACGCCAGCAAGGTGATCATCGTCCCGGGCTACGGCATGGCCGTGGCCCAGGCCCAGCATGCGCTGCGCGAAATGGCCGACGTGCTGAAGGAAGAGGGCGTCGAGGTGAAGTACGCCATCCACCCCGTCGCGGGCCGGATGCCGGGCCACATGAACGTGCTGCTGGCCGAGGCCAACGTGCCTTACGACGAGGTCTTCGAGCTGGAGGACATCAACGCCGAGTTCGCGACCGCCGACGTGGCCTTCGTGATCGGCGCCAACGACGTCACCAACCCGGCCGCGAAGACCGATCCGCAGTCGCCCATCTTCGGCATGCCCATCCTGGACGTCGAGAAGGCCCGCACCGTGCTGTTCGTGAAGCGCGGCATGGCGGCGGGCTACGCCGGCGTGGAGAACGAGCTGTTCTTCAAGGACAACACGATGATGCTGTTCGCCGACGCCAAGAAGATGGTCGAAGGGATCGTGAAGGGGCTGCACTAGCAGCCTCGTCCGTGCGCCCTCAGCCGCCGAAGATGTCCGTGGCGCTGGTCAGGGCGCGCCCTGTGACGACGACCGGATCGTCCTCGCCGCCCAGAATGTGGCCGTTGCGGCCGACCAGGACGTAGCCGTCCATCACGCCGTCGCCGTCGAAGTCGATCTCCACGCGCGTCAAGGGTGGCGGTTGGCCCGTCAGGGTGGTCCCGAAGTCGTGGTCGCCGGTCCCGCCCGGGGTCAGCGTGGGGTGGCCGTTGTCGCCGCCCTGGCTGGTGAACGTGCCGCCGCTGCGATCGCCGTCGCCATCACCGCCGTGGTCGGTCGTGGTGGTCTTGCCTTCGTTGGGCGGACGAAACGGCAGCTGGATGACCCGGCCGGCGGCCGTGACGATCTTGTCGCCGTCGAAGGTGCTGTAGTCGAGGATCACGCCCAGCAGAGTGTTGGCGTGCCCCAGCTGCACAGGCGCCTGGATCACGAAGGTGTCGGCGCCCTCGCCGCCCACGGCGGTCGTGCCCGAAGTCAGTTCGATCCGGTCGTCGCCCTTGCCGCCTTCCAGCAGGTCGTGGCCGCCGCCGCCGATCAGGGTGTCGTTGCCCGCGCCGCCGACGATGTGCTCGTCCGCCGTGGTGCCGACCAGCTTGTCGTCGCCGTCCGTGCCCTGGATCAGGATGGCCGGCTCGGCTTTGCCGGGCGCCTTGGGCGCGTCGAGGATCTCGGCGGCGGGCGCAGCCTGGCCGGCCGCGGGCTCCAGCGCCGCGCGCGGCCTCTCGGTAGCCTCTTCCTCGCGGGGCGCGGCGGGCGCGGCGGGGTCCGGCTCAGCCGGGGCGAGCGTCGTATTCGCGGGCGTCGGATCCGGCGAGGCCGGTTGCTGGGCCGCGCCCTGGGCCACGACCTCGCGGTCCTGGCTCGCCGCGTCCACTTCGGGCGGAGGCGCGAGGGGCTCGGTGATCAGCTCGCGCGGCAGCTCGGCGGCCTGGGCCTGGTCGGCCACGCCCGAGGTCTCGTGGAAGAAGGCGGTGGCGGCGACCAGCGCCAGGAAGGTCTGGCCCTGGCGGGCGCTGAGGCCGAACGGCAGGATCGTGGCGGTCTGCGGGGCGACGGCGACCTCGGTGGCCTCCAGGCGCTCGCGCAGGGCCGAATGCAGGTCGGCGCCCTCATTGACCGCGTCGTCTATGGCGGAGTGGACCACGAAGCGGCCATCGATCCGCGCCACGTGGATCAGCACGTCGCCGGAGCCGTCGGTGACCACGCACCAGGGGTCGCCCTCGTCGGTGGCGCCGAAGATGACCTCGACGTGCACGCCGCTGGCCGCCAGGCGGTCGGCCACCTCTTCCAGGCGCGCGCGTTCCGCGGCGGTCCAGTCGCCGCTGTCGCGCACGCGGGCGATGAAGGGAACGACCTGACCCATGGCTTAGGGGCGCGTCTCCTGGAGGCCTAGCCGGTCGCCCGGCCCCGCAGGGCCTGGGACGCGCTCTCGGCGCCGAACAGCAGTCTATATAGTTCCGGTTCGTAGAAGCGCAGCAGCGTCTTGGCGAAATCGCCCGGCTCGAGGCCCAGCGCCTCGGCCCAGACACCCTGGGTCTCGATCGGCAGGCGGCCCAACCCGCTCTCCACTTGCGAGACGAAGGTGTAGTAGCGCAGGCCGACCTTTTCGGCCAGTTCGGCCTGGGTGAGGCCGGCTTCCTCGCGCGCCGTCTTCAGCCAGCGGCCGGCCTGCTGGCGCAGCACCTTGATCTGGGCGGCCTTGGCGGGATCGGTCGCGGGTCTCGGCATCGTGGGCTCCGGGCTTGCAGTGCGCGCTTGCAGCGCGAGCGCAAGCCTAATAATACAGTATTTACGCAACGCATACTTACGCGACGTGTAGCCGCTTGTCAGTCGCTATCACGCCGACTCGTTTCAGGAAAGCAATGAAGCGTCTTCTCGTCTCCGCGGCCGTGCTCCCCCTCCTGCACGCCGCTTCGGCTCATGCCGAGACCAAGATCACCACGGCCACCACGGCTCCGGTGCGCACCTCCACCATCGCCAGCGGCCAGCCCGACCACCTGACCATCGACTCGACCGGCTCGATCGCCCCCACGGCGGCGGGCGCGGCAGTGACGATCGACAGCTCGAACGCGGTCATCAACAGCGGCTCGATCACCTTCACGGGGGTGAGCGGCGCCACGGGCGTGCAGGTGAACAGCGGCGTGGCCATGGCGCTGACCAACGCCGGCACGATCAGCCTACTCGAGGACTACACGGCCACCGACACCGACAGCGACGGCGACCTGGACGGGCCGTTCGCCCAGGGCTCGGCCCGATTCGGCGTGCGGGTGCTCTCGCCCGGCGCCATCGGCAACATCGTCAACAGCGGCACGATCAGCGTCGAGGGCAACGACTCCGGCGGCATCTCGGTGGAAGGCCGCCTGACTGGCAGCCTGACCAGCAGCGGCACGATCTCGGTCATCGGCGACCGCGGCGTGGGCGTGCGGGCCGACTCGGTCTCGGGCGACGTGAAGATCCTGGGTTCGATCCAGACCCAGGGCGAGGGCTCGGTCGCGGCCCGGCTGGGCGACGTCGACGGCGCAGTGGTCCTGCAAGGGGCCATCTCCAGCACCGGGTACCGCAGCGCCGAGCGCCTGGCCGACACGGCCCGCGCCAAGCTGGACGCCGACGACCTGAAGCAGGGCGGCGGCGCCGTCCGCATCACCGGCAACGTTGGCAAGGGCATCCTGCTGGACCGCCCGCCGGCCGACAACAGCACCACCGACACCGACGAGGACAAGGACGGGATCACCGACACCGCCGAGGGTACGGCCACCGTCGTCTCGTACGGCGCGGCGCCGGCCATCGACATCGGCGGGACCGCGGCCACGACCATCGGCGCGGTGGGGACCGGGGACCTGGCCTTCGGCTTCATCAACCGCGGCACCGTCACCGGCAACGGCGTCAACGACGGCATCACCGGCACGGCGCTTCGTATCGGCCAGGTCGGCGGCGGGACTGTCACCGTCCAGGGCGGCATCAGCAACATCACGGGGGCCACGATCGTGGGCCGGGCCTACGGCGCCCAATCGACGGCTATCCTGCTGAACGCCAACGCGGTGGTCCCGCGGATCGTGAACGCCGGCTCGATCGGCGCCGAGCAGAACGGCGGCGTCCACGACGCGCGGGGCATCGTCGACCTGTCCGGCACGCTGACCCTGGTCGAGAACTCGGGGAACATCCGCTCGGTGGTCAACACGGCGACCGGCGTCACCCAGACCGGCAAGGCCATCGCCGTCGACCTATCGGCCAACACCAGCGGCGCCACCATCCGGCAGGCCAAGGTCAACTCGACCGACACGCCGTCTATCGTCGGCAATGTGCTGTTCGGCTCGGGCGCCGACCGGCTGGAGATCCTGGGCGGGACGTTCGCCGGGGACATGACCTTCGGCGCCGGCGCCGACACCCTGATCGTGGACGGCAGCGCCACCGCCTCGGGCCGCATTTCGGACAGCGACGGCAAGCTGGCCATCGACGTCCGCGACGGCCGCCTGACGGTGGGCAACACCGAGACGGTGACGCTGAGCTCGCTGAACCTGGGCGCCAAGGGCGTGCTGGCGGTGAACGTCGACCCGACCTTGACCAACACCCGCCTGAACGTCACCGGCGCGGCGACCATCGCCACCGGCGCCCAGGTGGACGTGACCCTGACGGCGATCTCGAAGGGCTCGCGTTCGTTCCAGATCGTCCAGGCCCAGAGCCTGACAGTGGGACAGGCGGGCGTGACGCTGGCCGGCGCGCCGTTCCTCTACAGCGCCGCCCTGCGCAGCGACGCGGCGGCGGGGGCGGTCTATGTCGACCTGCGGCCGAAGACGGCCAGCGAACTGGGCCTGAACCGCTCGGGCGCCGAGGCCTATGACGCGGTCTTCGCCGCTCTCGACAAGGACGACTCCATCGAGCAGGCGTTCCTGGGCCAGAAGACCCAGGCCGGATTCCAGGGCCTCTACGACCAGATGCTGCCCGACCATTCGGGCGGCGTGCTGATGTCGGTCGCGGCGATCTCGGGCGCGGTGTCCAGCGCGGTCGCCGAGCCGGCGCGTATCGACGAGACGTCAGGCCACGGTGTCTGGGCCCAGGAGGTCGCCTTCAACATCAAGCGCGACAAGGAGGACGCCCAGGGCTTCAAGAGCCAGGGCTTCGGCTTCGCCGCGGGCATGGACCTGCAGGGCGAGGCGAACGCCCTGGGCGCCAACGTCAGCTTCGTCACCACCGACGTGAAGGACCGTGGCGCGGCGGCCGGCGAGAACACCACCATGAACCTGTTCGGCGCCGGCGTTTACTGGCGCCTCGACGGCGGCCCGCTACAGGCGGCGGTGCGCGGCGGCATGGGCTACGCGTTCTTCGACGGCGACCGCCGGCTGGAGGCCGCCGGCCTGAGCATCCGCGCCGACTCCAAGTGGAACGCCTGGATGGTCGACGCCTACGCGGGCGCTTCGTACGAGATGCAGGTGGGCAGCTTCTACGCGCGGCCCGAAGTCTCGGCGAGCTACCTGCGGCTGGCCGAGGACGGCTACACCGAGAAGAACGGCGGCTCGGGCTTCAACCTGACGGTCGACAAGCGCACGGGCGACATGCTGACCGGCGAGGCCCTGCTGGCCGTCGGCTGGCGCTTCGGCGACGACGTCTACTTCGCCCCCGAGATCAAGGCGGGCTACCGCGGCAAGCTGGCCGGCGGCCCATCGAAGACCACGGCCCACTTCGAGGGCGGCCAGGCCTTCACCCTGGATCCGGAAGACGTCTTCAAGGGCGGCGCGGTGGCTCGCGTCGGCTTCCGCGGCGGCGGCGCGCGGGTGGTCTACTCGGTCAACGCCGGGGCCCTGAAGGACGGCGGCTACGAGGAGTACGACGCCCGGGCCACGGTCCGCTTCCAGTTCTGACGGCGGCCTCTCTCGCAGAGGCCGGCCGGCGGAGCCCGGGCCGGATGGCCGCCCACGACGTGTCCCTGTGGGTCGAGCCGCGTACCGGCCCGGGCCTTTCCCCGCTCGCGTCGTGGGGCGAAGGTTTGCCCGCGGCCTGCTTTTTGCCTAGAACGCCCGGCAGCCTGCCGGCCGGTCCTCCTTTGGGCCTGGCCGGGCCGTGGTGGAGTTCGAGACGCGTGGCGCCAGACCGCAAGCCGATCGTGAAAGCCCGTTCGCGCCTCGTCGCCGAGGCGGCGATCGTCGCGACCGCGGGCCTGAGCGCGTTCGCCGTCGCCCACGCCTCGCTGCTGGTCCCGCCCGTGAAGGCCAAGCCGACCGCCACCCAGGCCACCCTCACCAGCGCCAGGGTCGCGCCCGTTGCGCCGCCCGCCGAAGACGAGGTGCTGATCGCCTTCGAGGAGCCGGTGCCCGGCCACGCCGTGGTCTCGCCCTTTGGCCTGCGCCAGCTGCCCTGGGAAGGGAACGGCCGCCTGCACGAGGGCGTCGACATCTCGGCCGACGCCGGCGTGCCGGTGATCGCCGTCGCCGACGGGGTCGTGGTGGCCGCGGGGACCAAGGGCGGCTACGGCCGCTACGTCGCCGTGCGCCATGCCGAGAGCCTGACCACCTTCTACGCCCATCTGGGCGGGATCGCCGCCGGCGTGAAGCCGGGGATGGCGGTTAAGGCCGGGACCAAGCTGGGGCAGATCGGCTCGACCGGCACGTCCACCGGCCCGCACCTGCACTTCGAGATCCGCGACCCGGAAGACCGGCCGCTGAACCCCGCCATGTTCCTGGGCAAGGCCTTCGCCGAAGCTGGCGACCTGCCGCTGGACCTGGCCAAGCGCTACTCGGGCCGCGTCCGCATGGCCTATGTCTCCTTCATCCCCGAGAGCAAGCGGGCGCTGATGGAGGCCCGAGACAACCCGCCCACCATCGTGGTCCGGCGGAAGACGACCGACGCCCAGGACCTGGCCGCCGCCGAGAAGAACCTGGAAGGCCAGGCGCGCGCCGCGGCCAAGCAGGAGAAGATCGACGGCATGCGCGAGCTGTCCATCGGTCCCGACGGCCGCCCGCGGGCGCAGCTCACCCTTTGAGCGCCTTCCGCGGCGAGAAGGTCGATATCGGCGGGCGGTCACTGCGGGTCGTGCGCGCCGGTCCGGCCGCCAGCGGCCGTCCCCTGATCGTCTGCGAGCACGGCGCCTTCGGCTGCGCCGCCGACTGGGCCGTGGTGCAGGAGAAGCTGGCGCAGCGCGGCCTGCGCAGCCTGGCCTACGACCGCGCGGGCCTCGGCCACTCCGACGCTGGGCCCGAGCCGCGCGATGGCCGGGCGATCAACGACGACCTCGAGGCGCTGCTGGGCGCACTTGAGGAAGCGGGCCCGATCCTGCTGGTCGGCCACTCCATGGGCGGGCTGATGGTGCGGCTCTTCGCGCTGGAGCGCGAGCGGCCGCTGGTGGGGCTGGTGCTGGTGGACGCCGTGACGCCCGACGTCTTCACGCTGCCGGGCGGGCCCGCGGCGGTGCACGGGTTCGGGCGGCTCTTGAAGGCGGTGAGCCACGGCGCGCGGTTCGGCCTGATGGTCCCGGTCTCGCTGGTCAGCGGCAACCTGATCGGCCTGCCGGGCGCCGCAGGGTCCGAGAAGCGGCGGATCCACGCCTCGGCCCCGCACGCCCACGCCGCCGCCGCCGAGGTGATGCAGTGGCCGCGCACGTCCGAGATGGCCGGCGCGGTCGAACTGCCCGCCGACCTGCCGGTGGCCGTGGTCACGGCGGGCCCGCACAAGGGCCGCGCCGCGCTGAAGGCGATCCAGGCGAAGCCGGCGTCGCACTCGCGCGCGGGCTTCGTGGAGCACGTGGAGCCCGCCAACCATGCCAACCTGCTGGGCCCGCGGTACGCCGACGCCATCGTGCGCGGCGTCGAGCACGTGCTTCAGGCCGGCTCACGCTGAACGAGGCCCGCGGCCGCGCGGAAGCGGCCGCCGACCAGGCTGTCGAGAGGCGCGAGGCGCACGCCGCCGTCCGCATCCACGATCGCGGGCAGGGCGCCCCGGGCGGCGGCGGGGATGTCGCGCAGCAGGGCCTGGTCGGGCGGCGGGAGCCGGCGGGCGAGGCCCGAGAGCCGGCGCACCTCACGGCCTGAGGCGATCTCGAAGCGGCCGTCCCAGACGCCCGGCGGCGTCATCGGGGCCAGGCCGCCGCGCGCGGCTTCGCCCGGCTCACGGAAGATACGTACCGATCCGTCATCTCCCTCGATCCGGGCGCCAGCGAGGGTCGCGACGACGGGCGCACCGCCGGAGATCATCTCTGCCGCACGGGCGACCCGAGCGGTCGCGGGCAGGCGCTCGCCGCCGCCGGCGCAGACCGCGGCCAGTCCCAGGACGCGGCGAACGTCCTCGGCGGACGCCTCGCGGAGCACGGCGCGGGGGACCGAGATGACCCCGGCGTGCTCGGTGGCCAGGTCGGCAAGGGCCAGCGGGACGTCCTGCGTGACCATGGCCGGCGCAACCGCGCCGGACAGCCTCGCACGGCTGCGGGCGTAGCGGGGGTCGGTGTTGGCGGGGTCCTCGATCCAGCTCTCGCCCCGCGCGCGGAGCCAGTCGCGCAGGTCGGCGCGCGCCACGTGCAGCAGGGGGCGCAACAGGAAGAGGCCGCGGCCCTCCGGCCAGACCGGCGACGGCGCCCAGGGGCGCGGGTCGGGCGTCGTGGCGCCGGCGGCGCGCATGACGGCGGCCTCGGCGAGGTCGTCGGCGGTGTGGCCCAACAGGATCGCGCGCGCGCCGGCCTCGCGCGCGGCCTGCGCCAACAGCCGGTGGCGGGCGCGGCGGGCGGCGGCGGGCAGGCCGGTCGTGGGCTTCTCGCCTTCCCACCTCAGTGCCTGGAACGAGCGGCCCAGGCGGTCGGCGATCTTCACGCAGGCCTGGGTCCAGGCCGCGCTTTCGCTCTGCAGGCGATGGTCGACTGTGAGGATCACAAGCTCACGGCCCACGCCGTGCGCCCAAGCGTCGGCGAGCAGCGTCAACGCGAGCGAGTCGCCGCCACCGGACAGCCCCACGGCCAGCGGCCGGCGGCTGTCGCGGAGCAGGTATTTGTCAAAGGTCAGGCGGGTCGCCGCCTCTAGGCCGCGCACTTGGCCTGGGTGCGGGTGGCGGCCGCACGCGCCTGGACGTTGGCCGGGGCCTTCGCGTAGCGGCGGCCGAACTCGCCCAGGATCTGGCAGGCGTCGGCCGGCTTCTTCAGCGCTACCAGCGAGCGCGACAGCTCAACCACGGCGTCGGGCGCCCAGGCGGTCTGCGGCCAGCCGCGGATGGCGGCGATGTAGGCCTGGGCCGCATTGGCGTGGGCGCCGCGGACGCTGAGTGTCTTGCCCCACCAGTAGTTGGCCTCCGCCGTCTTCGGGGCGCTGGGGTAGGTCTGGACGTAGGCGGCGAAGGCCTGCTCGGCGCCGTCATAGTCGCCGGCCAGCATGAGTTGCCGCGCCTGGGTGAAGTCCTTGGCCGGATCGCCAGCCGCGGCGGCTGCGGCCGGGTCGCCGGCGGGCGGGGCCTGGCCGCCGAAGGTCTCGGTGGGCGCGGTCGCGGCGGACGCGACCTTGCCTTCCAGCGCGGTCAGCCGGTCGGTGAGGGCCTGCACCTGCTGCTTCAGCGCCGCGGTCTCGCGCTTGGCCTGGTCCAGCTCCATGGTCGCCGTCTCGGTCGAGCCGTTGAGGCGGCGCAGGGTCTGCTCCAGGTCACCCAGCTTGTCGGCCATCTCGGCCAGGCGCGCGTCGGTGTCGGCCGGCTGCACCACCACGGGCTTACCGCTGTCGCGCAGCTGGAAGACGATGGCGCGCAGCTCGCGCACCACCTTTTCCATCCGTTCGACCCGCTTGGCGTCGCGGGCGTCCAGCGGGTCGGGCTGGCCTTCGGCGGGCAGCGGCGTCTGCGCGACCACTGGCGCGGCCGTCGCGAGGACGGCCGCGGCCAGCAGCAGCGCGGGCAGGCGGCTCAGGCGCATCGCGGCCTAACGCGCGCCCGAGACGATCGCCGTGTGGGCGTTGCGGTTCTTCTGCCAGGCGTCCTCGCCCGAGCCCGCGTCGATCGGCTGTTCCTTGCCGAACGAGATGGTCGAGATGCGGCCGCCGGTGACGCCCTGGCTGACCAGGAAGTCGCGGACCGAATTGGCGCGGCGCGCGCCCAGGGCCAGGTTGTACTCGCGCGTGCCGCGTTCGTCGGCGTTGCCCTCGATCTTCACCACCACGCTGGAATAGCGCTTCAGCCAGTCGGCCTGGGCGGTGAGCAGCGGGCGGGCGTCCTCGCGAATCTCGTGCTGGTCGGTGTCGAAGTAGACGCGGTCGCCGACGTTGACGATGAAGTCCTGGGCTGAGCCCGGCAGCGGCGCGGTGGGCTGGCCGGTGACGGGGCCGGCCTGCGGCGGCAGCGGGGTCGACGGCGGGGCCGTCGGCTGGCTGGGCGCCTGGGTCGGATAGGTGGGCTTCGGCTTGCTCTGGCAAGCGGCCAGGGACGCGGCCGCCGTGGCGACGAGGGCCAGGCGCAGGACGGCGCTCCCGGTGAAGCTGCGGACCATATACGTCTCCTCGTTCCTGGGGTTGCAAATCATTTGCAGGGTCTATCGGGCGGGATTACGGCGCAAGTCTAGTTAAGCAAAGGCGACCAGGCCGGGTCGGAACCCGCTCCCGGGTAGGGCATCGGCTGAAGGATTCGCCCAGTGACATCCACACTCCATAACTTGGGCGCCCCACCTGGGGTTTCACGCGAGAACATCAATACGCGGCCGTTCGGCGCCCAGGTGGGGCCTTCGTCCAGATAGCTGGAGGTCAAAAGGCGCTCGTCCGAGCCGTCGGGACGCATCACCCCGATGTGGAATTCGCCGCCGGTCTGCTTGGTGAAGGCGATGAATTCTCCGGTCGGGCTCCACACTGGCGTGGTGTAGCGGCCACTGCCGCTGGAGATGCGCCGTGCGCCCGATCCGTCGGCCCCCATCACATAGAGTTGGGGCGAGCCCGAGCGGTCGGAGTTGAAGACGATCCGCGCGCCGTCCGGCGAGAACGAGCCCGAGGTGTCGATGGCCGGGTCGGTCGTCAGCCGCGTCGAGGTGCGGCTGGAGAGGTTCATGACGTAGAGGTCGCTGTTGCCGGCGCGCTCGACGGAGAACACCACCTTGCCGCCGTCGGGCGAGAAGCGCGGGGCGAAGACCATGCCCGGGAAAGTGCCCAGGCTCTCGCGGCGGGCGGTCTCCAGGTTGAGGATGTAGATCGTCGAGCTGTCGGGCCGGAGCGACATGTAGGTCACCTCCTGGCTGTTCGACGAGAACCGCGGGGTCATGACGATGGAGTCGCCCGAGGTGAGGTAGCTGGGGTTGGCGCCGTCCTGGTCCATGATCGCCAGGCGCTTCACCGGGTTCAACCGCGAGCCGCTCTCGGCCACGAACACCACGCGGGTGTCGAAATAACCCTTCTCGCCGGTCAGCCGCTCGTAGACGGCGTCCGAGATCTTGTGCGCGACCTTGCGCCAGCTCTCGGGGCTGGCGGTGAACTGCAGGCCCAGCAGCTGCTGCTCGGCGAAGACGTCCCACAGGCGGAAGTCGACGCGGAGTTTGCCGCCTTCGACGGTGACCTGGCCGTTCACCAGCGCCTGGGCGTTGATGGTCTTCCAGTCGGCGAACCGGGGCTGGACGTTGGCGGTCAGGCCCTTCTCCACGAAGCTGGCCGGATCCAGCGGCCGGAACAGGCCCGAGCGCTGCAGGTTGGCCGAGATTACCTGGCTGATGTCGGCGCCCACCTGGCCGCCGCCGAAGGACGGCACGGCGATGGGCAACGGCTGGACGTCGCCGCGGTTGACGTTGACCTCGATCTCGGCGCGCGCCGGGTGGGCCAGGGCGGCGATCAGGGTGATCGCGCTCAAGAGGATGAAGAGGAAGGCCGCGAGCGGATTGCGGGCTTGGGCTCGGACGCGGGTTCTGGTCATCGGGCGCAGGCCTCCCGGGCGTTGAAATTGACGGCGACGCGATCGCCATAGAATTCGCGGGGCAGATTGCGGAACGGGGCCGCAGCATAGACCGCCCGGACGGCGCGGTCGGCGGCGGCCTGCGAGACGGGGGTGCGGGCGCCCTGGATCTGGCTCTGGACGTCGCCCACGACCTGGCCGCCGACGCCGAGTTGGAAGGTCACGCGGACCACCACGTCGCGGCCGCCCTCGACCTCGCAGTTGGGGTTCCAGCGGCGCTGGAGCTCCTCGGCCAGGCCCTGCAGGGCGGCGCCGGCGGCGAGGCCGGTCCCGACGGTCTGGCGGGCGACCGGCGCGGTCTCGGCGCGGCTGGAGCCCTTGGGCGCGGCCGACGGACGCTGAGGCGCGTTGCGGGCGGGCGCGGTCAGGCTGGCGGACAGGGCGTCAAGGTCGAAGCTCTTCTGCGCCGGTTTCGCCGGCGTCTTGGCGGCGGGCGTGACCGGCTTCGGCGTGGGGGTGGGCGCGGCCTTGGGCGTCGGAGGCGGCGGAACCGGTTGCGGCGGCGGGGCGGGCTCGGGCGGCGCCTCGGCCACCGGCGCTTCCGTCGCGGCTTCCTGGGTCTCCGGGCCCTGGACGGCGGGGCGGGTGTCCACGTCGGGCGCGTTCGAGACGATCGTCACCGGCACCACCGCGCCCACCTTCAGGTCGCGGCTGCCCCACGAGATCATGAAGGCGGCGGCCACCGCCACATGCAGGGCGAGCGAGCCCAGCGCGGCGGGGGAGACCTCGAGGCGCCTGGCGCGGGCCTGGCTCACTGCGGAGCCTCCTCCTTGCCCGCCGACGTCTCGGCGCCCGATGACGGGCCGCCGGTGTCGGTGATCAGGTTGATGGAGGTGAAGCCCGAGGTGGAGAGCGAGGCCATCACGCGGGCCACGATCTCGTAGCTGGCCTTGCCGTCGGCGCGGACATAGATCGGCCGCGTGGTGTCGGACGCCATCTCCTTCAGCCGCGGTGACAGGTTGGCGAACGGGACCTCGTTGTCGCCGATGTAGAGCGCGCCGTCCGAGCGGATGGAGATGGTGATCGGGTCGGGCACGTCCTGCATGGCCCCGGCCTCGGTCTTCGGCAATTCCACGGGCACCCCAGCGGTCAGGAGCGGCGCGGAGATCATGAAGATGATCAGGAGCACCAGCATGACGTCGACCAGGGGAGTGACGTTGATCTCGCTGAGCGCGCCGCGGCGGCCGCGGCCGTAGCGGCGCCTGCGCCGGCCCCCGCCGCCGGCGGCGAAGGCGTCATGGGTCGACAGCGCCATGGCTCAGCCTCCGGCCAGGCGGCGCTGGATGGCCGAGGACAGGTCGTCGGCGAAGCCCTCCAGCCGTGCGGCGTATTTGCCGGCCGCGGTCGAGAAGGCGTTGTAGAAGATATAGGCCGGGATGGCGGCGACCAGGCCGATGGCGGTGGCGAACAGCGCCTCGGCGATCGACGGCGCCACGATGGCCAGCGAGGTGTTCTTCTGGATCGCGATGGCCTGGAAAGAGCGCATGATCCCCCAGACTGTGCCGAACAGGCCGACGAACGGCGAGGCGGTGGCGACGATGGCCAGCGCGCCCAGGCCCGCCTCCACCTTGGCGGTCTCGCGGGCGATGATGGTGTCCAGGTGGCGGTCGATGCGCTGGATCAGGAAGGCGACCTGGCCCTCGGTGGCCGGGCCCTTGTTGCGCGCCTCGCGCCACTCCTTCAGCGCTCCCTGCAGCATGCGGGGCAGGGCGTGCTTGGGCGCCGCGCCGGCGGCCGTGGCCACGTCCTCGAGGCTCTGGCCCGAGGCCACTTCGTCCTCGAACCTGTCGGCCTCGCGGTTCAGCGCCGAGAGCTTGAACAGCTTGTCCAGGATGATGGTCCACGACCACAGCGAGGCGATGGCCAGGCCGATCATCACCAGCTTCACGACCCAGTCGGCGCGCAGGAAGATCGAAAGCAGGTCGAAGCTCTCAGGCGTGACGGCGGCGGCCGGGTTCATCTCGTCTCCTCGTGGTGTCCGGTCGTGGTTGGCGGCTTCAGGTGGCGATCTTATGGCGTCTCGAAATAGGGCCTGAGCAGATCGGCCATCCCTGGCGGCGGCCGGCGCGCGCGGCCCTGCATGTCGATGCACACCGCCTGGACCTTGGCCTCGGCGATGGTCTCGTCGCCCCGGGTGATGCGCTGGCTGACGAACAGGCGGGGACCCTTCACGCTGTCGTAGGTGGTGCGAACCAGGAGCGCGTCGTCCACCCGGGCGGCGCGCTTATAGTCCAGCTCGATCCGAATGATCGTGAAGGCCGTCGGTTCCGGCAGCTCCAGCAGCGCCGTGTGGCTGATGCCCACCAGCCGGAAAAAGTCGCTCCGCCCGCGCTCGAAATAGCGCAGGTAGTTGGCGTGGTAGACGACGCCGGTGAAGTCGGTGTCCTCGTAGTAGATGCGCACGGGCAGCTGGTGCTCGCGGCCGACCAGCCAGCCGGTCGACGGCGTCGTGTCGGCGGGCGTGCTCATGGGATCGGATTGACCTCACGATAGCCGAACGACCTGAGGCGCCCCACGGCCGAAGCGTTTCCGCGCGCCGCCGCGTCAACGACGATACGTCCTCCAACCGAAGCGAAAGCGCCAGGCCAGGCGGCAGATGGGAGGGTCGCGGGCGTCGGACCATAGAGTCCGCAGGTCACGGGCTGCCCGTCGATCACCTTCTCGCCGATCAGTCGAATCTCCACCGGATGCCCGACGGCGGCCGACAGCTGACCGGCCAGGTCCGGCGAGCTCGCGGATTTGTCGCAGCCGGCGAGCGCGAGGGCGGCGAACCCGCATGTGGCGGTCCGGCTCATTCGAACAGGTCCGGCGTCGTGGGCTGGCCCACGCCCTTGGGCGCGGTCAGGCCTAGGTGGGCATAGGCCTTGGCGCAGGCCATGCGGCCGCGGGGCGTGCGCTGGATGAAGCCCTGCTGGAGGAGGAAGGGCTCGATGACGTCCTCGACGGCGTCGCGGGCCTCGGCGATGGCGTAGGCCAGGGTCTCCACCCCGGCCGGGCCGCCGGCGTAGTTTTCGATCAGGGCGCGCAGGTAGCGGCGGTCGAGCGCGTCCAGGCCCATCTCGTCGACGTCCAGGCGGGCCAGCGCCGAGGCGGCCGCCTTGCGGTCGATCACGGCCGCGCCGTCGGCGGCTGCGAAGTCGCGCACCCGGCGCAGCAGGCGGCCGGCCACGCGCGGGGTGCCGCGGGCTCGGGCGGCGATCTCCATGGCCCCGTCGGGCGCAAGCTCGGTCCCCATCTTGGCCGCGGCGCCCAGCAGCACCTTCTGCAACTCGTCGTGGGTATAGAACTCCAGCCGGATCGGGATGCCGAAGCGGTCGCGCAGCGGCGTGGCGAGCAGGCCCGCCCGCGTCGTCGCCGCCACCAGGGTGAAGGGCGCCAGGTCGATGCGGATCGAGCGCGCCGACGGCCCCTCGCCGATGACCAGGTCCAGGACGTGGTCCTCCATCGCCGGATAGAGGATCTCCTCCACATTGGCCGGCAGGCGGTGGATCTCGTCGATGAAGAGGACGTCGCGTGGTTCGAGGTTGGTCAGGATCGCGGCCAGGTCGCCGGCCTTGGCCAGGACCGGCCCCGAGGTGGCGCGGAAGTTCACGCCCAGCTCGCGGGCGACAATCTGCGACAGCGTCGTCTTGCCCAGGCCGGGCGGCCCGAACAGCAGCACGTGGTCCAGCGCCTCGGCGCGGTTCTTCGCCGCCTCGATGAAGACGCTGAGGTTCGCCTTGGCCTGCTGCTGGCCGACGAACTCGGCCAGGGTCTGCGGGCGCAGCGCCTTGTCGGCCGTCTCGAACGCCTGGGGCTCGCCGGAGACGATGCGGGTCACCGGCCGAGCTCCTGCAGGGCGGCCTTGATCAGGGCCGGCGGCTCGGCGTCCTCGCCAAGGCGGATGGCGGCCGCCTCGACCACCCGGCGCGCGGCGGGCTCGGCGACGCCCAGGCCCATGAGCGCGGCGACCGCCTCGCCCGAGGCGGACGGCTTGACCGGCTGGGCGGCGGGCAGGCTGGCGTGGAAGGCCGCGACCGGCCCGTCTGTGATCGGCTTGCCCTTCAGCTCGGTGACGATGCGCAGGGCCAGTTTCGGGCCGACCCCGTTGGCGCGGGCCACGGCCGCCTTGTCGTCGCGCGCCACGGCCGAGGCCAACTCGGCCGGCGGCAGCACGTCCAGCACCGCCAGCGCCGCCTTCGGTCCCACGCCCTGGATGGTCCGCAGCAGCACGAAGGCCTGACGGTCTTCGCGGGCCAGGAAGCCGTAGAGCGTCATGCCCGTCTGCTCGCCCCAATGGCTCTCCACGTGCAGCAGGGTCTCGCCCCCGATCTCGGGCAGGCGCGACAGGGTGCGCACGCCGCAGCGCACGACATAGCCCACGCCCATCACGTCGATGAGCGCGTCCTCTTCGCCGATTTCGGCGACGGCGCCGCGCAGACGGCCGATCATCGGCGCGCCTCCTTGGGCGTGAGGGGGCGAATCAGGTTCGGCATGTGTTCCGCGAGAGGTACCGCAGAGGGGAGTCCGGGGGAACAACGCGGAACTTATGCGGGCGGTCGCGCCGGGTTCGATTGCGCCGCGGACGCGTCGGGAGCGTGCGAAATCTCACGTTCGGCGCGTGGCCTCCGCCACGGACATCGAAGCCTCGAACCCCGACCTTGGCCGCACCCGGGCTGCTGCGTGGCGATCGTCGCCTGAAGCGTCGGGTGCGGGGTCGGAGAAGCGCGATGCTGTTCGTCGTTGTGCGCAAGGCGTCGAGCCTGCTGCACGCAATTGCGGGTGCGAGGAGGGCGGCGCGCCTCCGGTTCGTCTGCGCATTGATCGGCGGCCTCGTGCTCGGCCTGTGGGTTCCGGTCGCGTCGGCGACGCCGCGAGACGACGTGGCCGCGCTGGCGCCGTTCTGGCGGCAGAACGCCCCGCTCTGCGCCGGCTATCCGTCCTCGGCCGGCTGCGAGGACGGGGACATGACGCTCTTCAGCGGTCTGCTGTGCGCGGCGGGCGATCCCGCCGGCTGCAAGGGCGTGAAGGACGCCCAGGACCAGAGCGGACGGTGGCACCGGTCCCCGCGCCTGGCGGCCGACCCGAGTCTGCGCAAGGACAACTCCTTCTCCTGGGACATGGCCCTGGGCGTGCAACTCTATGTGGCCACGACGGGAGACAAGGCGGCCCTCGAGCGCTGGCTCGCCTGGGTCGAGACCCACCGCCCCTGCCTCGTCCAGAGTCCGAAATATGATGGGCGGGCCTACTGCCTCGTCCGCGGTTGGCCACGGTGGTGCACCGACGACACGGAGAAGGGCTGCACCGCCAAGCCGCAGAACCTCGCGACCCTGGTGCGCACCATTGACCGGCTGGGTGTCGCGATCCCGCCTCCGGCGGAGGATCCCCTGCCGGGCGGCGTGGTCGGCGCGGTGCTGAAGGAGCTCCAGGCCCAGTCGCGCGACGCCAATACGGCGCTGAGCCTGCAGAAGCTGCTGGCCGCCTCGCGCGACCTCCAGCCCAAGGTGCTGTTGATCGACGCGGCGGTGAATCGCGAGGGCTATCCGCGGCATCTCGTAGGCGCGGAAGTGATGTTGTCCCGCAAGCTGGGCTTCGAGTCATCGGAAGCGGACCTGGCGGCCTGGATACTGGCCGCCAAGGAACCGAAGAATCCGTTCTTCGCCTACCTGGTCCAGGGACCGAGCGAGGGCGTCGCCGCGCGGGTCATGGCAGTCGCGCCGCGCGACGCCGCCACGCTGCCGACGTCCAAGGCCGACTGGGCCTGGCAACGCACCGACGCCGACGAGGCGTGGCGGCGCTCGAACCTCTGGGATTTCACGTTCATGAGCCGGCTGCTGGCGAAGCCTTAGCGGTCGGTCTGGGGGAGTCTGACGATGCTGAGATTGCGGGCGATGGTGTCCCCTCGGAAGCTGGCCGTTCTGGCGACGGCCGCGGCCTTGGGTTGCCTCTCGATGAGCGGGTCCTCCGCGCAGACGCCGAGCACCTGGGATCGCACGATCGGGTCGATGTGCATCCAGGGGGTGCCCGCGACAGCCCGGACGGTCACCAACACCGGCAGCGACAACGGCGTCGCTGTCCAGGACTTCAACATCGCCTACTCGGCCGGAGCGGCGGGCAAGAAGCCGCTGGTGCGCGTCTTCCGCGCGCCGCCCAAGGCGCCGCAACCGCTCGCCACGTGCGCGGAGCTGGTTGGCGACGTCATTCTGGAGGGCGAGGTCAAGGAGCTGAAGGTGACCGGAGGGCGCGAGACGGCGCCAGGCTCGGTTCCGGCGATCGTGCGGATCGACCCGGACAAGCTCTACGTCGAGATCACGAAGGCGAAGTCGACGCTCTCACCACTCTACGGCGGGACCCTGCAACTGGGCGCCGACGGCGCGATCGCGTCCAGCGGGCGGGCCTGGATCCGCAATCCTGATCGGCTGGTGGCCGTCACGGGCCAGCCCCTGCAGGGCTCCATCGACGTCGAGTCCTGGGGGCGCAAGCTCGCGGGCGTGAAGGTCGTCCTGCCCGGGACCGTGTCGGTGGCGAGCGTGGACATGACCGCCGGCAACACCAACGTCGTGGTCCGCGTGCCCCTCGCCGGCGGCCCGACCGAGCTGCGGCGAGGCACGTTCACCGCCGTGAAGACGCCCTTCGCGGGTGCAACGGTCGCCTTGCCGGGAGCCGATTTTGGGACCTTCAAGGGCCAGGCCGCCAACGTGCAGCTCACGGCAGGCGACGACGGCGTCACGTTCAAGGTCAACGACCTGGCCTACGCCGCGGCCAACGCGAGGTTCTCCGCCCCGCACTCCGAGGTGGCGACCGGCGGCGTGAAGGGCCTGATCAAGGCGATCACCTCGACGGCGCCGCGATCAGGGGAAACGCTGTCGCTGAGCGACACCCGCCTCAGCGACCTGTCGGCCGACGGCCAGGGCTGCGGATACCGGTTCGATCAGGCGAGCGTGGCCGCCGCCGATCTTTGCGCCGTGACGATCGTCGACGCCGGGGCCGCGGGCCGTCGTTGGCGGTTCGAGACCGCGAAGCCCAGCCAGCTCGTGGCCGCGCCCGCGCTGAGCAGCGCCGGCCAGGTCGTGCTGACCTCGGTCGTCGCCGGAGACAAGGAACAGTTCTCGGGCCGGATCGCCGACGCAGTGCTGAGGACGGGAGCCTTCGAGTTCGAGCGCAACGCCTTGTTGCTGACCAGTGCGACGTCAGCGGCGGGCCGTGTCTCGATCCCCTTCGCATTCGAGGCGCCTCCGGGTTCAGGCGCCTGGAACGTGCGGCTTTCCACCGGCGAACTCGCTCTGACCGGCAAGCTGGAGGAGCTCCGAGGCAAGGGCGTGATCTCGGTGGGGATCACCGATCCTTCCTCGTGGGCGGTCGACGTCGCCAAGGACGACCTGGCGTTCAAAGGCAAGGTCACCGCGACCTATCAGCCGTACCTCTACGGCGCGAAGCCGGCGTTCGGAGCGCTTTCCCTGTCACTGAACGCCGACAGCGCGCTGCACGCCGACGCGAAGGGCGCAACGGGCGTCGTGGGCGCCGGCGTGGGATTGATGACCGTCGCGGACATGATGGTGGAGCTCGGCGAGGCCGAGGGCGACATGGTGCTTGCGGGCCTCGTGACGTTCGACGGCGCGGTGGCTCTGGACTACGACCTCGGCACGGGCGTCGCCGCCATCGATACCGGCCGGCTGCTGGTCCAGAACGTCAAGCTGCTGACAAAACCGAACAAGCCCGGCGACCTCGGCGACATCCGGCTCTGGCAGGGCGCCGTGGCGCTGGCCCAGCTCAAGGCCGAGTTCAAGGACGGCAAGGGCGGGTTCGAGGCCACCGGCCTGTCGATAACGGCCAGCCGACTCGAGTCGAAGCCCAGGGCGGCGGACGACGGCCCTGGCAACCAGCTCGTCTGGTCGGGCGCGCTCAACGAGCCCGCGACCGTGGCCCGCATCGCCGGGAACATCGCCCGCGCGAAGGACTCGACCGCCATGAAGGTGGCGGACGCCGGGATCAACGACCTGAAGGTGGCCCTGAAGGACATCCGGATGGGCCAGGGCAAGGCGCTGAAATTCCAGGGCGGCTCGCTCGCCCTGGCGCTGAAGGACCTGAACGAGACGCACATCGAAGGGACCCTGGCGCTTCGGGACACGCGCATCGCGGCCGACACGGTCAACGAGAAGGGCCAGCTCCGGGGTGACATCCAGATCGCCAGCCTGGATATCAAGATCACCGGCGGCACGCCTGGCGCTCCGAACGGGACCGGGGTCCTGGCGGTCTCGGCCCTCGACCTGACCACGGACAGCATCCTCGAGATCAAGGAGTCTTGCGACAGCAAACCGGATTTCCAGGGGGTTCCGATCCGCGCGCGGGTCCAGACCGGACCGATGCTCGTCAACTTCACGCTCGAGGGCGGCGGCATCAAGGGCAAGGGCGCGGCGCTGGCGACGGCCGCGACCGTGGCCGACCGGGGCGAGTACGAATGCCGGGCCTCGTTGCTGACGTGGACCGTCATCAAGGAGCAGCGGGCCATCTACGACTACCCTTGCCCGACCTGGAGCAAGCCGTTCCGCATGTGCCGCGGCTGGACGATCATCGTCCCCGAGTTGAAGGTCGGCTTCGACCGTCTGATCCGCGTGCGCCACTTCTACGCCGGGGGCGTGTTCACGGTGGTCAGCCTCAACATCGAGGGGACGGACAAGATCAAGTCCTGCGGCAAACTGGGCGTCGTCGCGCCGCTCGCCGACGTGTCCTACTTCATCACGCCGCGCACAGGAATCGGCATCGCCGACAGCATCCTGCAGGAAGTGCTCGACGCCACGTCGCGGCCCTTCGCGAGCCAGGTGGTCAGCGGCCTCGGCGTCACCCTCGGCGCGATCCTTCCGCAAACAGCAGACGGGTTCTGCACATGATCGTCTTCATCAAGCTTCGCCTCGCGTCGGTCTGCGGGCTCGCGATCGCGATCGGTCTCCAAGGCGGGCCAGCCTCGGCGCAGGACGCCGGTGGGCTCAAGGCCGCGCCGGCCGACTTCCCGGCCGTGACCTACGCCTGCCTGGGCTTCCAGCTGCCTGCCGACGAGGCCGCGGCGAAGGCGGCCGTCGAGGCGGCGCAGACGGCGTGGGTGGCTGCGGCGGTTTCTGGCGGCCTCGCGCGCTCGACGCCGCTGTTCGTCGACGCTGAGCTCAGCAAACCGGCGAACGCCGCGGCCCCGCCGGCGACGGCGCCTGCCCGGGTCTGCGCGATCGTCCCCGCGGGCTCGGTCGTGCCGAGCCTTGAGGTGAGCGCCGTGCCGGCGCGCACGGGGATGGCGGGCTTCTGCGTCGGCGTGAAGGTGGACGCCTGCCTGGAGCAGGCCGCAGCCGAGGCCGGCTACACGGCCGCCAAGCCATGGCCGCGGCTGCCGGTGTTCGCCCGATGGCCCGCGGGGCAGGCCGCGCCCACCGATCTGGCGGCCGTGACCGTGGCGCTGACGACCAACATGATCGACGCGGCGAGCGCCGGAGCGGGGACGGGATCGACCGTGGAGCGCAACACCGGCGGGCTTGCGCCGCTGGCGCCCTGTCCGCCGGGAGGCTGTCCGGCGCCGCCCAAGTCCGAGGACGTGCCCGCGGCGGGCGCGGGGGTCGGCTGGTTCCTGCCGTTGGCCGTGAAACCGCCGCCTCCCGGCCCCGCCCCGGCCGCCTGAAGTCCTCTCGAGGGCGTGTTCCGGCGGCCGGGCCGAGCGCGTCGGCCGGCGGCGGACGATCGCGGTGCCGGTGCGACCTTCGCTGCAGCGCCGCATGACGTGGAGCGCCGCTCCGGCGCTCCCTTTTCAGGCGTGCTTCGTTCGCGTCCGAGGCGAATAGCCCTCTTCCGCCAAGGCTTTTCGGCGCGCTGCAGGTCGGATTCGCCGCAGAGTCTGACGTCCGACAGAAATTTGTGTCCGACCCGGAACTTCCGCACCGCAACAACGGTTGCCCGTTCGCCGCCCACACGCGGGCGGCACAGGGGGCTATCCCGCCTCTTGGTCCCAGGGGATGATACGGATGAACCTGAAACCACTCTACGCCCTCGCGGGCGCGGCAGCGCTTGCCGCGGCCGCATCCTCGGCGAACGCCGCGGTCACCTTCATCGGCTACGGGACGGATCTCGGCGAGAACGAGGTCCTGATCACCGACTTCGAAGGCGGCGCGACGCTGGCCGACGTGCTGATCGCCCAGCCGGGCTTCACGCTCACCGGCGACGCCGAGCTGTTTACCGGCTCGATCAACGGGCTGACCGCGGCGCCGGCCTTCAGCGCCGACACGCGGGACACCACGCAATACCTGAGCCTGACGGACGCCGACGAGGTGGCCGTGCTCACGACGCCGGGGGTCCAGGCCCTCAGCTTCTACGTGGGCTCGCTCGACAGCTACAACAGCTTCACCTTCAAACTGGCGGACGGGACCAGCCAGGTTGTCACGGGTGCGATGCTGGCGGCGCTGCCGGGCATGGCGGCCAACGGCAGCCAGACGGGCTTCACCAGCAACGGCCGGCTGACCTTCAGCTTCGACAGCGCGATCACCGAGGCGACCTTCCAGTCCGGCGGCGCCGCGCTCGAGATCAGCGACATCGCCGCCGTCACCCTGGTGCCGGAACCGGCCACCTGGGCGATGATGATCCTGGGCTTCGGCGGCGTGGGCGGCCTGCTCCGTCGCCGGCGTGAGGCGGTCGCCATCTAGGAACCGAAAGAAGCGTGTCTTTCGAGGGCGTCGGGCCGGTGGGGTCCGACGCCCTTTCCGTTTGGGCCTAGGCGACCCGGCGTGCGGTGCGCGCGTGGGCGTGGGCGATGGCGACGGCCAGGGCGTCGGCGGAATCGGACGCCGTCTTGCCGGCGGTGGGCAGCAGGCGCGCGATCATCCAGCCCACCTGGGCCTTGTCGGCCGAGCCGGTGCCGACCACGGCCTTCTTGACGACGGTGGCGGCGTATTCGGCCACGGGCAGGCCGGCGCGGGCCGGCACGATCATCGCCATGGCGCGTGCGTGGCCCAGCTTCAGCGCCGACTGGGCGTTGTTGTTCATGAACGTCTCTTCGACCGCCGCCTCGTGCGGGGCGTGCTCGGCGATCACCGCCTCGATCTGGGCGAACAGCGTCAGCAGCCGGTCGGCGAAGGGCAGGGTGTCCTTGGGCGCGATGACCCCGTGGGCGACATGGCTGATCCGCGCGCCCTCGCAGGCGATGACGCCCCAGCCGGTGCGGCGGAGGCCGGGGTCCAGGCCCAGGATGCGAATCGGCGGGTTCATCGTCTGTTCCGGCGAAGATGCCCGAACGACGAAGGCGCGGGAATGGTGAAGAGAGGGTGAAGATCCTCAGTCGGCGGCGGCCGGCGGCTTCAGCTTCCGCTCGAAGAAGTCCGCCAGGGTCACGGTCGACCTGATGCGGTTGGGCAGCCGGCGCCAGCCGTGGCCCTCGTCGGGGAACAGGACGTATTCGACCGGCACGCCGCGGGCCTTGAGCTGCTGGACGATCTGCTCGGCCTCGATGACAGGCACGTTGGTGTCGTTGGCGCCGTGCAGGACGATGAGCGGCGTCCTGATCCGGTCCAGCTTGTTGATCGGCGACAGGGCCTTGAGCATGTCGGCCTGGGTGGCCGGATCGCCATATTCCACCGTCGAGATCGCCGCCATCCAAGGCTGGGTGTGCTTGAAGAAGGTGTCGAAGTTGACGACGCCGTAGAGGTCGGCGGCGGCGGCGAACATGTCTGGGTATTCGGTGATGCCGGCCATCACCATGTAACCGCCGTAGCTGCCGCCCATGATGCCCAGGCGCTTCGGGTCGGCGACGCCCAGCGTCACCAGGGCGTCGGTGCTGGCCTTGATGTCCTTCACGCCGTCCACGCGCAGGGGGCCGTTGTCGAGGTTGACGAAGCGCTTGCCGAAGCCGGTGGAGCCACGGACGTTGGGGAGGAAGACGCTGATCCCGCGCCCGACCAGGGCCTGGACGTCGGTGCTGAGCGACGGCCGCGACTGCCCCTCCGGCCCGCCGTGGTAGATGAAGACCAGCGGCCCCGGACCCTTGGCGTCCCTGGGCCGGTAGAGCCAACCCGACAGCGGCAGGCCGTCGTGGGCTTTGTAGGTGACCAGGGTCGGCCGGACCAGCGTGGCCAGGTCGACGCCGTCGTGGGCGCTGCGGGTGAGCTGGACGCCCTTGCCGGTGGCGACATCGACGGCCCAGACGTCGGTGGGCGCCGCCGCGCTGGTCAGGCTGAGCGCCAGCTTGCGGCCGTCCTTGGAGAACAGCGGGCCGCCGATCAGGTCGCCGGGCAGCTTCGGGCCGGGCGTGACCTTGCCGGTGGCGACGTCGAGGTAGGCCAGTTCGCTGCGCCCGGCGGCGTTCCAGCGGAGCACCGCGCGGCTCCCGTCGTCGGACAGGGTCGCGTTGTCGGCCTCGGCGTCGGGGCGCGCGGCCAGGACCTTGAAGGCGCCGGGCTTGCCGGCCGCGTCCAGTTCGATGACCCCGAACGACGGCAGGTCGGTGGCGACGTCGGAGAAGGCGTAGACGCGCCGACCGTCGGCCGAGAACTCGCCCCAGCCGAATTGCGCCGGCGGCTTGTGCGGAGTGAGCAGGGTTTCGCCGCCCGTCTCCAGGTTCACCAGCAAGAGATTGTTGTCGCCGCGGCTGGCGAGCCGGCTGATCAGGGCGAAGCGCCCGTCGCGGCTGACGTCGGCCAGGGTGTCCAGCCCCTTGCCGGTCCCGACCGCCCTGGTCTGGCCGGTGGCGGGATCGAGCAGGAAGGCGTCCATCTCGGTGGGGTTGGAGCGGTTGGTGGCGAGGGCCAGCCAGCGCCCGTCGCGGCTCCAGCCGTAGAGGCGGTTGTTCACCTCGCCGCCGGCGGTGACCATCTTGGCGTCGGAGCCGTCGGGCCGGGCTACATAGACCTGGACGTTCAGCCCGCCGCCGGGCGCGACGTCATAGGCGATCCGGTCGCCGGCGGGCGACCAGGCGACCGACTGGACCGGGTCGGAGAGGCGCGTCACCTGCCGGGGCTCCCCGCCGCCGGCGGGGATCGTCCAGATCTGCGGCGAGCCGCTGGCGTTGGAGATGAAGACCACCTGCTGGCCGTCTGGCGAGAAGCTCGCGCCGCTGGCCGAGCGGATCGAGGCGATGGCGGCGGTGCGCTCGGCCGTGGTCTGGGCCTGGGCCGCGGAACCCGCGAGGAGGGCGGCGATCATCGCCAGGCTGGCCTGCCACCGATGCATGGAAATCCCTCCGCTCACCGGCGGTCACAGTCGCATGGCGGAGGGGGAATTCAAGGCGGCCGCGGGCCCTAGGCCCGGCCCAGGATCTTGGCCTTCATCTCCTGGAACTCGGCGTCGCTGACCGCGCCCGAGTCGAGCAGTTCCTTGGCCCTGCGGATCTCCTCGACGATGCGGTCGCCGCCGCCGGCCGCCCCGCCTTCGCCCGCGCCGATCACCACGCCGCCAGAGGCCGCACGGGTTTCCTCCAGACCGCGGACCCGGCGCTTCTCCTCCCAGGCCTGTTCCTCGTACTGGGCCTTGGCGTACATGGCCGAGGCCGCGTCGCTGGGCACACCGTCGATGTAGATGCCCGCGCCGCCCAGCATCAGGGTGTCGAAGGCGAGGTTCGAGCCGCAGACGCCGTCGAGGATGTTCTGCTCGAGGCGGACGTCCTTCAGGTCCTTCCACTGCATGTCGACCATCTTGAAGCCGCCCAGCAGGCCGCGCTGGACCGCCAGGATGCGGCTGGAGGTGATGGCCAGCGCCGTGCGGCGTTTGAAGAGGGCGAAGGCGCGATGCTGGATCGCCCGGGCCACGACGGTCTCGCCCGACATCAGCGTGTTGTCGAGCTGGGCGTTGGCCTTGTCGGCGCGCTCGGCGGCGCCCAGGAAGACCAGCGCGGCCCAGATCGCCAGCGGGATCAGCCCCACGCCCAGGCTGAGGAGCACGATCAGCAGCCAAATCCCGACCGCCTGCGCGAGTGCGACGACGCCCTTCATGCCGATCCTCCGCCCGATCCGTCGGAAGGAAACGCTATCAGCTAGCGCCAGAAGTGGAAGGCGTCCCAGCCGGCCTGCATTGCCTCGGGCGGCACGCCCAGCGCCGAGGTGAGCACGACGGCGGTCCCGAACAGCAGCTGGCTGAAGCCCGGCAGCAGGAAGAGCGCCGCCAGCAGCAGGAGCATGGCCACGCCCTCGGCCTTGCGGATTGCAGGCGTCCATGACGCGGGCAGGAACGGGCGCACGGCGTTGAACCCGTCGAGGCCGGGCAGCGGCAGCAGGTTCAGGATCAGCGCCGTCGCCTGCAGGAAGGCCAGCATGGCCAGCGCTGCGAACAGCGGGCCCGGCAGCGCGGCGTGGCCGAGCAGGCTGAGGACGTAGGCCAGGACCAGCAGCACGACCAGAGTCGCACCCGGCCCCGCCAGCGCGGCGGCCGCCCGCCAGCCGGGCCCGCGCATCAGGTCGTTGCGCAGGTAGACCGCGCCGCCGGGGAAGCCGATGCCGCCGAGCGCCAGCGCCAGCAGCGGGATGACCAGGCTGGTGCCCAGGTCGCCGTAGCGGCGCGGGTCGAGCGAGAGGTAGCCCTTCTCGCGCACGGTGTGGTCGCCGGCCAGATAGGCCACGCCGGCGTGGGCGAACTCGTGCGCCATCACCGCCAGCACCCAGCCGGTCAGCACGAAAGCGAAGGTCAGCGGCGTCTTCGCCGCGGGCGTCAGGGCGAGCGCGGCGCCGAAGCCCACGAAGGCGGCGAGCAGGAGGAGGCCCACCAGATTGTTGGGCGGGGCGGCGGGCTTGGCCGGAGCGGCGGCGGTCATGGCCCAGAGATAGGCGTGTTCCTCGCCCGAGAGGAGCCCCGCCTTGACTCGCCTCCGCCGGGGCTATGGCATCGTAGATGTCGGGGGAGGACCATCATGGACGAAGCTGCGCTGGAAGCGGCCGCGCTGAACACGCGGGAACGGCTGGACGCCCTGCTCTCGGAGATCATCGAGCATCCCGAGCGGCGGGTGGAGATCTCGGAGGAGATCGAGCGCGACTTCACCCAGCGCCGCGCGCTGCTGGTGCTGGACATGAGCGGCTTCTCACGCACGACCCAGGTGCACGGGGTGGTCTCGTTCCTGCTGATGATCCACCAGATGCGGCTGCTGGCGGTGCCCACCATCGAGGCCTGCGGCGGGACGATGGTGAAGGCCGAGGCCGACAACCTCTACTGCCTGTTCGACGGCGTGGACCAGGCGGTCAGCGCGGCGCGCGAGATCATGCGCCAGCTCAACACCGTCAACGTCCTGCTGCCGGCCACGCGGCGGCTCTATGCCTCCATCGGCATCGGCTACGGCGACATCCTGGTGCTGGGCGGCCACGACCTGTTCGGCGACGAGGTGAACCTCACCTCCAAGCTGGGCGAGGACGTGGCCCAGGGCGGCATGATCCTGCTGACGGAGGCTGCGCGAGCGGAAATGCCGGCCGAGTTCAAGACCACCGAGGAACGCGCGAGCATCTCCGGGCTGGTGCTGGTCTACCACGGGGTGGCGTAGGGGCTTCCTTTCCCACGAAGTGGGAGAGGGCGAGCCTGAAGCTCGGCGGATCGATCAGCTGCTCAGGAACTCAGCGGATGGGGCCTGCGCTCTCCACCGCCCGCTCTCCCATCGCCGGTGGGAAAGGAAGGACCTACCCCCGATGGATGGGGTCGACCCAGGGGACGCCTTCGGGCTTTTCGACCGGGTCGATGTCCAGATTCACGACCACCGCCTCGCTGTCGGAGCGGACGAGGACGCAGGAGAGCGGCTCGTCCGTGGAGGCGTTGATCTCTTGGTGCGGGACGAAGGGCGGCACGTAGATGAAATCGCCGGGCCCGGCCTCGGCGGTGAACTCCAGCTGCTCGCCCCAGCGCATGCGGGCGCGGCCCGAGACCACGTAGATCACGCTCTCCAGCGGGCCGTGGTGGTGGGCGCCGGTCTTGGCGTTGGCGTGGATGTGGACGGTGCCGGCCCAGAGCTTCTGGGCGCCCATGCGGGCGCGGTCGATGGCGACGGCGCGGTCCATTCCGGGCGTGGTGGCGGTGGCGGGGGCCAACTGGTCGCCGGGCACGACGCGGACGCCGGTGTGCTTCCAGCCGTCCTCGGGGACTTGCACTTCGTCGCTCATGGGCGGGACGCTAGCCCTTCCGCGCGGCCTCCACCAGCGCGCGGAGCATCCAGCGGCGGACCCGGGCGGCCTCCGCCTCATCGAGTTGCAGGACATCCTTGAAGACCACGTGGGTCTCGATGCCCAGCAGGAGCGGCAGGGCCTTGGCCAGCAGGTCACGGGCGGCCGGCGACAGCGGCGGATCAGCCCGGTCCAAGGCGGCGGCGACCAGCGGGCTGCGGCGGTTCTGGCGCACGGGCGCCTCGCCCGGCGGCTGCTGGACGGTGCGCCCGAGCAACGCCCTGAGCGGCGCCTCATTGGCGAGCACCAGGGCCGCGAGCGCCGCATCCACCTTCTCCACCCGCGCCAGGAGGTCGGTCGAGCGGTCGTTCCCGAACAGGCCCTCGGGCGTCGGGGTCTCCATGTGGACGGCCGCCTCGGACATCAGGGCGTCCAGGCCGGGGAAGTAGCGGTAGGCCGTCGCGCGCGAGACCAGGGCGGCCTCGGCGACCTCCTCGAAGCTGGGGGATTGCCCGTCGCGGCTCAGGCGGACGGCGGCGTCGAGGAGGTCCTTGCGGGTGCGCAGGCGCTGGTTCTCGCGCGTCCCGCTCATTGCGGGAGCTGCTGGAGGACGGCGGCCATGTCGATCCAGACGTTCTCGCGCTTCATGCGCCCGTCGTCGGCGTATTCGACTACGTGCAGCAGGCGGAACTCGAGCGGGCGGTCGCGGCCCTCCAGGCCGAAGGGGCGGCCCGGGGCGCGGCCGCGCCACAGGCTCTCGTCGACCAGGAAGTCGTCGCCGTAGAGGCGGCGCAGGGTGGTGATCTTGCCGTCCGCCAGGTCGGCGAAGAGGCTCTCGTAGAAGCCGCGGGCGCCCTCGGGGCCAATCGTGGGGCCGGTGGGCGAGCCCACGATGTCGTGCTCGCAGTCGGGGGTGAGCGTGGCCAGCACGCCCGCGACGTCGTCGGCCTGCTCGTAGCCGAAGTGCTCGTCGATCCGGGCGTCCATCTGGGCGCGGGTCAGGGCCATGGGAAGGCGCTCCGTCGTTCGTACCGTCGCGCTTATATGTGAGACTGAAGTCTCAAATCAAGACGGTAATCTCATTTTGGCGGCTGAGTCGCCGCGGGCGTGGCCGGGGCCGTCGGCGTCGCGGCCGGAGCGGCGGCGGGCGCCGGCGTGGCCGCCACGCGCGAGACGCGGGTGATGCGGATCGGGTGGATCAGCATCTCGCCCTTCATGGCGCCCTCGCCCTTGTTGGGGTCGGTGGGCAGCACGATGATCTTGCGGATGACGTCGAGGCCCTCGACCACCTGGCCGAAGGCGGCGAAGCCTGGGTTGGCCTTGGGGTTCTTGGGGTCGGCGTCGAGGTAGCTCATGTCGCCCAGCGTGATCGACCAGTCGGCCTGGGCGGTGCCGGGCGCATGGCGACCCATCGAGATCGTGCCGTCGGTCTTGTGGGTCAGGCCCGTCTTGATCGTCGACTCGTGGGCGATGGGCGGCAGCACCTTCTTGGGATCGTTCTGCAGCCCGCCCTGGACCAGGCCGTAGTCGTTGCCGGCATAGCCCGGCGGCTTGGAGGCCCGGTAGAAGGTCGCGCCATTGAACAGGCCGCGGTCCACGTACTTGAGGTAGTTGGCCACGGTGATCGGCGCCTTGTCGGCATAGAGCTCGATGACGACGCTCCCCTGCGCCGTCTCGATCTTCACTCGCGGATTGGGTTTTGCGGGCGGCGCGGGCGACGGCGACGGCGTCGCGCCAGGAGCCGGGGCAGGTGCGGGCGTCTGGGCCTGGGCGGCGGTGACAGCGAAGGCGGCGGCGAGGCCGAGGAGGGTGCGGCGGAGCATGCCGCGAGACTACCCCTCCGGCAGCCGGCTCCGCCAGTCCGGGTCGCGGGTTATCGTGAGGCCGATGAGCTGCAGGAAGCTGACCGCCGGGATCGCCTTCCCGGTCACCGGTTGGCGCGCCTCGACGTAGAGCGGGACGACCGTCCAGGCGGGCGGGAAGGCTTTCAGGTCCTTGTCGGGCATGGCGCCCAGGTGGGGGCAGCGCAGCAGCGAGGCCTGGGCGCAGCGGATGTGCAGCGGGGCGATGGCGCCGCAGTCCAGCACGACGCGGTCGTCGTCGAGGTCGGCCGGCAGGGCATGGGCGAAGCCGCGGGCGCGCAGGACGCCGGCGGCCTGGAACTGGCCGGTTTGGCTCCAGCGGTCGCCCTCGGGCGTCGGCTCGCCGCACATGGGGCACAGCAGGGCGCGCACGCTGTCGCGCTGCCGGCGCAGGTGGTTGCGCGAGTACATCGGCTTGCCGGCCCCGGGCTTCCACTGCTGGAGGGCGGCGAGCTGGCCGTCGACCGTGGGGCAAGGCCCGACGCCGCCGATCCTTTCCTCGGACCAACTGGTGACCCAGGGCACGTCGACGCCGACCTTCAGACGGGAGGGGATCACGGGCTGCATTTGAAGAAGGTGTCCGTCTGGCCGGTCGAGAGGATGCGCCCGCCCCGTAGCACTAGGGCCTGGCCGCGCGAGGCGCAAAGGCGGCGTGCCTTGCCGTCGCTCCGGATGGTGGCCTCGATGCGGGTGACGACCTGAGCCGAGCGGCCGTCGGCGGCGATCCGGACGCTGACGATGCGGCCGGTCTCATGGCTGGTCGCTTTCGTGCGCCGGCTCTGGGCGCGCGCCTGGGCGAGCGTCGAGGTTCCGTAGGCCACGGGCGGCTTGTCCCCGACATAGGCCTGGTCGGTGAAGCGGGCCTCGGGCGTGAAACCGCCGAAGAAGCGGTCGAGCGCGCCGGCGTTCCAGGCCTCCTCCTGGCGGGTCACGAAGGCGCGGACGGCGGCGTCGGTAAGGGCGGCCTGGGCGTTGGCGGGTGTGGCGACGAGGGCCAGACCCAACCCCGTGCTGGTCATGACCCGCGCGAGCCGCACGATGACGAAGCGAAGCGAAGTCGGCGGGCGGGCCATCCGCACCTAACGCTCCAGCCAGCGCATCCGGTAGCCGTTGACGGCCGTTTCGCCCAGCCGCTCCAGCAGCCGCCAGTTCACGAAGGCGCCGATCGGGGCGCCCACGAGCGGGATCATCTGGGCCATCTTCGCCAGGTCGATGTAGTCGCGGTACTCCTGCTGGAAGGCCCGCCAGTCGAAGTGCTCGAAGTCGGCCGGATGCGCGCGGGCGTCCCAGGCCTCCAGGCCGTGGAAGACCTGGGCGCGGTGGTCGGCGCCGGAGAAGGCCAGCTGGAACAGCGCCAGGATGTAGAGCCGTTCCTCGAACCGCTCGGCCTCGTGGCCGTAGACGGCCGACAGGTCGAACAGGAGCTTGATCTTGATGACCAGCAGGGCCGGGAAGTCGGCCAGGGCCAGCCAGATGCCGCCCGCGCCGGCCACCCCGCCCTCGACGGCGGCGGTCTTGCGGTAGGCGTCGATGGCCGCCAGGGCCCGGCGGTCGCGCTGGGCCAGCGATTCACCGATCACCGGCGGCGCGGTGGTGATGTCGGCTCCCGTCAGGATGGTGCGGGTCATGCCCTCGATCACCGTGGTGACCGCGGCGTGGACCTGCTCGGGAATGATGCGGTTGATGCGGCCCTGCACGCCGCGGGCCGCACGGTCCAGCCGGCTGGGCGGCTTCAGCACGTCGCGGCGCCAGTGGGCGACCTCGTCCTGCGCCCAGGTCTCGTAGGCCGCGTCGGTCAGGCCGGCGGGGGGCGTGGAGCGGGCTATCGGAACAGCGCCATCTGCACGATCCAGACGGCCACGCCCGTCAGTACGCCGCCCGCCAGGAAGCCGCGGACGAAGGCGCCATTGCGTTCCCACCAGATGCGGCGCGCACGCATGCGCTGGGCCCGATCGACCTTTCGTCTCTGCATGGCGTTTCCGTTTCCCCGATTGGTCGCAAGTTCTAGCCCACGCTGCGACGCGCGGTCGAATCGGGAACGACGGTCAGCGACCGCGCTATTTCGCGGCCGCCTCGGCCTGGCGCAGCGCCGCGTTCAGCCAGCCGCTTTCGTTGGAGTTGCCGGACTTCGCCAGCAGGGCCTTGAGTGCGTCGCGGCGGGCGGCGAGGGCGGCCGCGTTCTTCGGGTCCGCGGCCAGGGCGGCGCTGGTAAGGCGCAGCGCCAGCGCCGGCTGGCCCTGGGCGTTCAACTCGGCCGCGCGGGCGGCGATGGGGCCGGCCCCGCCCGCCAATTTCGCCAGCTCGCCCTGGGCCTCGGCCGGCGAGACCGGGTACATGGTCGCCGCGTCGCCGTCGAACCAGCCAGCATAGCCCTCGTAGATGCCGCGCACCGACCAGGCGACCTGGCCGTAGCCTTCGCCGACATAGAGCTCGGGCGGCAGCTTGACGGTCTTCATCAGCGTGAAGACGTCCTGGCCGTCGTTCATGCCCTTCACCGTGGCGTCGTGGACGTAGAGGATCGCATCCCGGTACTTGGTCAGGGCGGAGCGCACGTTGGCGGCGCCCACCACCGGCTCGCCGTGGCTGGGGAAGATGATCTCGGGCTCGAGGGCCAGCACCTTGTTCAGCGAGTCCACGTACTCCAGCGCCTTGCGCTGCTCGGTGCCGCGCAGGGTGTAGAGGTTGGGGAACGAGCCGTAGAAATTGTCGCCGATGAAGGCGGCCTTCAGCTCGGGGATCCAGACGGTCAGGTGGTCGGGCGTCTCGCCCGGCGTGGCCATCAGCCTGAAGGTGAGGTCGCCGACCTTCAGCGTCATTTCCTTTTCGAAGAGGACGTCGGCCAGCTTCGGCGCGGCGTGGTTGCCGGGATTGGGGTTGGCGATCCGGCGGCCAGCCGGGTTGTCGTACTGGGCGGCGTTGCGGAACGCGTAGAAGCCTGCCAGCCGCGTCTGGTAATCGAGGAACTCGGTCTCGTGCGCCTGGCCCACCACCTTCGTCCCCGGGCCCTTCCAGAGCGGCACGCCACCGGTGTGGTCGCCGTGGGCATGGGTCAGGATGATGTACTTTACCGGTGCGTCCGAGACGGCGGTCAGCAGCTTGTGGTGCCGCTGGGCCGGGCCCGGCATGGACGTGTCGATGATCACGTTCCCGGCCTTGGTGGTGACCATGAAGGTGTTGCCGAAGCCCACCGCCTGATGGATCCGGCCGCCTGCGAAGTGCAGCGCCTCGGTCTGGTTCGCGCCGGCGCTGGTGGGCTGGATATTGGTCAGGGGCTGGGCGGCCGCGGGGCCGGCGACGAGGGCGGCGAGGGCGGCGGCGGCGAGGAGGCGCATGCGGCGAAGTCCTTGAATCCAGGGCGGCGCAAGCTCGGCCCGCGGCGAACGCCGGTCAATTGGCGCTCAGGGGTTGATCGCATGGCTCAAGGCTATAGGTTCGCCGCCGTCGGGGGGTCGTTCCGGAGCGCGTGTTGGCCGACGACCCAGAGCTCGTCGCCTTCGCGCGCGAGCACATAAAATCTGTGTGGGCTGTCGAGCTCCTGCTCCTGCTGCGGCGGGACCCGGAGCGCTGCTGGCCGCCCGACGATCTGGTGCGCGAGTTGCGCGCCAGCAGCAACCTCGTGCGCGACAACCTGGCGGGCTTCGAGCGCAGCGGGCTGGCCGTGCAGGACGACGCGGCCTGCTGGCGCTACGCCCCCGCGGCGCCCGCGCTCGACGCCCTGGCGGGCCGGCTCGAGGCCGCTTACCGTGAGCGGCCGGTCGCGATCATCAACCTGATTTCGGCCCCGCCCGACCCCATCCAGGGCCTGGCCGACGCGTTCAAGTGGCGAGGGGACAAGTGATGAGCGACCTCGGCCCCTCGCTGGTCTACGCCCTCTGCCTGGCCGCCAGCCTCGCCTGCGCCGTCCTGCTGCTGAACGCCTGGCGGCACAGCCGCTCGCGGTTGCTGTTCTGGACCGCGTTGGGCTTCGGGTTCCTGGCCGTGAACAACCTGTTCCTGGTGGGCGACCTGGTGCTGTTCCCGACGGTCGACCTGTGGCCCTGGCGACAGGCGGCCTCGGCCTGCGCCGTCGCCGTGCTGCTGTACGGCTTCATCTGGGAGGCCGAGCGTTGACCCACCCGGACCCGATCCTCGCCGCCTATGCCGCCGGCGCGCTGACCCTCGGCTTCCTGGCGGTGGGGCTGTTCTTCCTGAAGTTCTGGCGCCGGACGCGCGACGACCTGTTCCTGGCGTTTGCTGTGGCCTTCGCCCTGCTGGCCGCGAACCAGGCCGCTCCGGTCCTGCTCGACATTCCGAGCGAAAACCAGGGCTACATCTACCTGCTGCGGCTGGCGGCCTTCGTGCTGATCATCGCCGCCGTGCTGCGGAAGAACTTCGGGCGGCGCTGAGCGCCGCCCGGCGAGTTCTACTTCTTCTCGGCCTGGGCCTTCATGGTCGCCATGACGCCGGCGAACATCTGCTGGCGGCGGCTCTTGTTGGCGTCGCGCTGCTCGGCCGGCACCGTCGTCTGGTCGAAGAACAGGCTGTAGACCAGCTTCGAGCTGGTCTTGTTCACCGGCCGGATCTCCACCGTGCCGTGGTAGAAGATCTTCGGATCGACGTCGGCGTAGCTGTAGGACATCGGGGTGACGGCGACGATCACCTCCTCGATGCGCCCGGCGATCTTGCGGACCGCGCCCAGCTCGCCGTCCTTGCCCGCGGTGATCTCGCAGGTGGTCTTCAGCCAGGGGCCGATGTCGCAGTACTTGTTCAGCTTGGCCCAGGCGACGTCGGCCGGGACGGCGATGGTGGTCTCCTGCACGATCGAGACGTAGTCGCCGGCGGCGTGGGCGGACCCGGCGAGGCCGAGCGCGGCGGCGGCCGCGGCGAGGCTGGCGGTGATCTTCATGTTGGCTCCCCTCTGACTGTTGCGGGGACCATACCGAAGCTTCCGTTCCGGCGCCTATCGCTTAGTCGTCCCGGGAGTCGATGGAGAAGCCGATGACGCGCGGATCGGCCGCCAGGCGGCGGGCCAGCTCATCGGCCTTGCCGCCCGGCGGCGCGCGCAGGGTGGCTCCGAACTCGATGCCGTCGACGTCGGCCTTCAAGCGGTGGTCGAGGCGGCTGGCGCGCAGGCCCACCTGGGCGAGCAGGTCACGGAAGACCGGTTCCGGGAACTCGCCGCCGCGCCGGTAGCAGACCGAGACGTCGACGACGGTCAGCCGGGGCAGGTGGGCGTCGACCCAGCGCAGGGCCACCAGCACCAGCAGGGTGGCGACCGTCCCGCCTGCGGCCAGGCCGTAGGCGCTGACGCCGAACAGGATGCCCAGCGAGGCGACCATCCACAGCGAGGCGGCTGTCGTCAGGCCGTGGATCGAGAAGCCCTGGCGGAAGATCACCCCGCCGCAGAGGAAGCCGATGCCGGTCAGGACGCCGTGCGCCATGCGGACCGGATCGAAGCGGATCATGTCGCGCGGGATGTCGTCGGGGATCCAGGCGGCCTGGTGCGCGGCGCCCAGCATCAGCAGCGAGCACGATAGGGCGACGAGGGTGTGGGTGCGCAGGCCCGCCGGGTGGCCGCGCAGCTCGCGCTCGACCCCGACCAGGGCTCCTGCCGCCGTGGCGGCCAGCGGCGGCAGGACGTAGACGGTGAAGAGATCCATCGCGGCCATTTCGGCGACCATAGCCCAGCCGTCTAGAGGAAGCGCGGGCCCAGGTAGAGCAGCGCCAGCACGACGATCACGACGACCAGGATCAGGCCCGCCTTCGGGTTCGAACCCAGGAACGACTGGCTGGGCGCCTTCGGCTTGGGCGGCGGCTTCCGGGCGGCCTTCTCGCGCTCCTTGCGGTAGGCGCGGAGGTCGGTGACCCGCGGATCGTCCCCCTGCTTGTCCTTGGGCTCCCTGGCCATCAGCCCGCCAGTTTCTCCAGATCCTCGGCCGAGATGTCGGCGTTGGAGTAGACGTTCTGGACGTCGTCGTCGTCTTCCAGCGTCTCGATCAGCTTCATCAGCGTGCCGACCGCATCGCCCGAGAGCGGGGTCAGCGCCTTGGGTTTCCAGGCGAGCTGGGTCGACTTGGCCGGGCCGAGGGCGGCTTCCAGCGCGGCTGAGACTTCCGACAGCGCCTCGAAGGCGGTGTAGATCGTGTGGCCGTCCTCGTCGGATTCCACGTCGTCGGCGCCGGCCTCGATGGCGGCTTCCATGACCTTGTCCTCGGAGCCGGCTTCCGGCCCGTAGACGATCTGGCCCACCCGGTCCCACATGAACGAGACCGAACCTGTTTCGCCCAGGTTGCCGCCGCACTTGGTGAAGGTGGAGCGCACCGTGGAGGCCGAGCGGTTGCGGTTGTCGGTCAGCGCCTCGACGATCACGCCCACGCCGCCGGGGCCGAAGCCCTCGTAACGGATTTCCTCGTAGGTCTCGGCGTCGCCGCCGGCCGCCTTCTTGATGGCGCGGTCGATGACGTCCTTGGGCATGGACTCGGCCTTGGCGTTGGCGACGGCCAGGCGCAGGCGCGCGTTCATGTTGGGGTCGGGCAGGCCTGCCTTGGCCGCCACGGTGATCTCGCGCGAGAGCTTGGAGAACAGCTTGGACCGGGCGCTGTCGGCGCGGCCCTTGCGGTGCATGATGTTCTTGAACTTTGAGTGTCCGGCCATGGTCCCGAGCGGCAGTCCCTAGAAGAGCGAGCGCGCCTTCTACCCCAGCCGGGGCCGCGCAAGGAACCCCCGGCGACGGTGCGGGTTAGGCTGCGTCGTGACCGGAGTGCGTTCCATGACCCTGCCGATCGAGGATTTCACCCCTGAGGAGCCGCGCGGCGACCTGGTCCACTGGATGGAGCCGGGGCCCCTGCGCCTGGGCGCCGCTGGCGCGGCAACCGCAGCGGCGGTGGCCTTCGCCCTGGGCGTCGCCGCCGCGTTCGGGACGCTGGCCGCCGTGCGCTGGCTCGCGCCGCGCCGGGAAGGCCTGCCCCCGTGGAAGTGGCGCCGAGGCGCCCTGCACTAGCTAGAGGGCGGTGACCGCGCGGCGGCGGCGCAAGATGGAGCCCACCGCGCCGAAGCCGAGGATCATCAGCGCCCAGGTGGCCGGTTCCGGCACCGCGACGGCGCTGGAGGAGATGAGCAGGTTGGGTGCGCCGAGGCCGTTCATCTTTATCTCGCCGTTCTGCAGCATGCTGGAGACGACGACCGAGCCCTCGACGAAGTTGTTGTTCTTCAGTTCGGCCTGCGGGGCGAGGATCGAGCCGTACCAGGACTTGGAGCCCAGATCGACGCTGGTCGCCTCGAAGAAGTTCCAGATCACCTTCGCGCCCAGGCCGGTCGGCCCGTTGAAGTTGATGCTGCTGGGCAGCTTCACCGACGCGCCGGCCACGTTGATGATCACTGCGTCGTAGCTGGTCGGGAAGGTGAAGTTCAGGACGCTGCGGTTCTTCAAGGCCGCTTCCAGGTCGGCGATCTGGAAGATGGCCACGCCCGTGCCCGCGCCCGCGTTGAACAGCGCCTGCTGGCCGTCGGCCGAGTAGCCGATCGTGTTGGTGGCCGAGAGGTCCGAGAAATAGTCCGACGTCTTCAGGAAATCGGTGGTGAGCGCGGCCGTCGTGGCGGCGATGGCGGCCGAGATGCCGTCGGCGCTGTGGTCGCCGGCGTGCATGGCGCCGTTCGAGCTCTTCACCGTGCCGCCGTAGTAGATGTCCTTGGCGTTGGTGTTCGAGACGTTGCCGCCGGCGTAGACCGAGGCGCCGTTGGCGTTGACCTTCTTGACGTCGTCGTCGACCCGGACGTCGCCGCCGCCGTTCATGTTGGCGCCGGAGTCCAGGTTGCCGCCCACCTTCAGGGAGCCGCCGTTGTTGATGTTCTTCGCGCCGCCCGTGACGTTGCCGCCCACCGTCAGCGCCGTGCCGCCCGCCTGGCTGCCCGGATTGGTGAAGTAGTTCGACGAACCGCCCGACAGGTTGCCGCCGACGAAGGTCTTGCCCTGTACCTGCGAGGACGACTGCAGGTCCTTCAGGACGATGAGGTTGTAGTCCCGCATGGCCTGGAGGCCGGCGTTGATTTCTGCGGCGTCCGCGGACGACGGCGTCGGGGCCGCAACGGCGGCCGAGGCGCTGGCCAGGACGAGCCCGGCGGCGATCGCGGAGAGGGGGCGATGGAGACGCATTGACGACCTTACGCACGACGAGGGTTAAGGGACGCCTGAGCTCCGTCCCCGCGGCGCCTGGCGAACGGCGATATGCCCCAGCCCTCTTGTGCAGTGCAGAACGCCAGATGTCGCAGCCGCCGCCGCAACTACTCAATCTGAGGTATTCACAGTCCGCCGATCTTCCGGGCGCAGGTGGCCCTTTCGGCCACCGAGAGGCCCACCGCGAGTTGCAGGCGACGCCGCGAGACGTCCTTGTCGCCATAGGGCCAGTAGCGGATCTGGACCGGTTTTCCCTGCCCCAGATTGGGTAACACGGTCATCACGACCTCGCGGGACGTGTCGTCCGGCGTGACGGTGATCCTGGTGATCCACCCCCCGTCACGCAGGCCGGCGTTCCAGGCCGGGCCGCCCCGCCGGACGCCTTTCACGACCATGTCCTTCGCCGACCCCATGTAGTCGAAGCCGGCGTCGAATCCGGGCGCGGTGACGACCCGGGCGTCCAGACAGCCGTCGAAGAGCTGCTCGGGCAGGTCCACGTACGCGCCCTCATCGGCGTACTTCGCGATGTCGGGCCGCAGGTCGACCTGGGCGACCACCCAGGCGGCGGAGACGACTCCGGTGATCAGGTCGGGCCCCTGGCCCGGCGGGAACTGCGCGTTGTGGTCGCGCATGCGCAACATCACGTCGTCCAGGTCGGCCTTGCCGCCGGTCTTGCGCCGGATCTCGTCGTCCCACTTCAGGGCCATGAGCATGCCGCGCTGATAAGGCAGGCGCTGGGCGTTGGAGTCGGTCCAGAAGTCGGAGATGATCCGGGCCACCGGCGCCGTGCGCAACGGGTTGGCCTCGTACCGCGCCATGCCTTCGGCCCAATAGCCGACGCCCTGCTCCGGCGTCACCAGGCCGGCCCGCAGGAGCGTGCGGGCGGTGTAGAACTCAGTGAAGCCTTCGCTCAGCCAGTAGTACCGCGCCTCCGGCTCGTCCATGCGGCGGCCGATCCGCATGGGAATCCATGTGTGGACGTGCTCGTGGGCGAGCGTCCAGCGGACGCGGTCGAGTGCGGCGTTGGGGGTGCCGTAGAGGACGAAGCCGTCGCCGCGTCCCGTGCCGCCGTTGGAGCTGCCGCTCGGCTTGGGCGTCAGCGGCAGGTAGGCGACGAAATAGGGCTCGTTGAGGTCGTTCCAGAAGGCGCGCTGGGCTGAGACGACCTTGGCCATGTCGTCGGCGAAGGCGGTCTGGTCGAAGGGCGCGCCGGCTGGGGCGGCGAAGCGCAGCGTCCCGCCGGTGATCTGCCGCTCGATCACGGCGAGGTGCGGCGCGCCTACCGTGACGGACTCGCCGACGTCGTCGACACGCAACGGCCGGCCCATCCGCCCGTGCTCGAGGTCCGAGGCGACGCGCCAACCCTTGGCCAGCCGGCCCCATCGGAACGTGGCGGGCTGGTCCTCGCGGCCCTCGGGCGCGGCGAAGACGAAGGCGCCCATCAGCGACATCCAGCCGGGGCGGATGAGCGGCCCTCTGTACGGGTTGCCCTCCACGCCGGGCGGATCGGCGTCGTAGGCGGTCCGGACGCGGTAGCGGATGGTGATCTTCGCGCCGGGCTTGTGGCGCAGCACGCGGACGGCCGGGCCGTCTTCGACCGCCGTGGCGCCCTCTACCTGCAGGTCGGAGACGTAGCGCCAGAGGTCCTTGGCGGACGCCCAGTGGTCGGGCAACTGCACCCGGGTCTCGCCGTCGGCGTCGCCGCGGAAGGTCAGTTCGACATGTACCCGCGGCGGTTGGCCGCCGGCCGGCGTCTCGACGCCCAACCGGTAGTCCACGGTCGGGACCTTCGCGGCGCCCAGGAGGACGAGCGCGGCGGCGGCGGTGAGGGCGGCGCGGATCATGCGCCTCGAAGCTACAGCACAGGCTCGCAATCGAAACGGTCGATCTGGCCGTTCTGCAACCGATAGACGGCGTCCTGCGGCACGTCCTGGTCCAGGGTCGCCTGGCGGTCGAGGCCCGCATAGGCCCCGCGCGCCAGCCGGCCCCAGACCCCGTGGCTGACGGCGATCACGCGGCGGTCCGGCTCGGGCGGCAGGCTGGTCAGCCAGTCGGCGGCGCGGGCGGTGACGTCCTCGAACGTCTCGCCGCCCGGCGCGCCGAAGAACCACTCCCGGGTCGCGAAGATCTCCGGGTAGTGGTGGGCGATGTCGGCGCGCAGCTTGCCCTCCCACGCGCCGCAGCTGATCTCGGCCAGGCGGGCGTCGGTCTCGATCGGCAGGCCGGTAGCGGCGGCCACCATGCCGGCCGTGCGCTGGGCGCGGCCGATGGGGCTGGCCACCAGCCGCCATCCATCGCGGCCGTCACGGCGCACGAGGTCGGCGGCCAAGCCGGCCATGGCCTGCGCCTGACGCTCGCCCAGCGGCGTCAGGTCGGACTCCATGTGCCCCTGGATGCGCGCTTCGCGGTTCCAGAAGGTCTCGCCGTGACGCAGCAGGATGATCATCTCTTGCGGCGCACGACCGGGTGTGAGGTCGACAGCCCGCCGTCCACCGCCAGGGTCTGGCCGTTGACGTAGGAGGCGTCGTCCGAGGCCAGGAACAGCGCGGCCGCCGCGATCTCCTCGGGCACGCCGTAGCGCGTGGTCGGGTTGAGCTGGCCGATCTTGTCCTCGTTGCCGCGGGCCCGCGCGCCGTCGAAGATCGGCTTGGTCATGCCGGTCTCGATCAGGCCGGGCGCGACGGCGTTCACGCGGATGCCGGTGCCGTAGAGCTCGTTGGCGGCGGTCTTCACCAGGCTGATGACCCCGGCCTTCGAGGCCGAATAGGCCGGGCCGCCGGCGCCCGAGCGGATGCCGGCCACCGAGGCCGTGCAGATGATCGAGCCCTTGCCCTGCGGGATCATCGCCTCGGACGCGTACTTCACGCCCAGGAACGCGCCGATCAGGTTGATGCGCAGGATCTCGGCCCAGTAGTCGGCGGTCTGCTCGTGCAGGGGCGCGAAGCCGCCAGAGATGCCGGCGTTGGCCCAGAACACGTCCAGGCCGCCGAACTCTGACTGAGCCCGGGCGACCAGCGACCTCACGAAGGCGTCGTCACCCGCGTCGCCCTTCAGCGCGGCCACCTTGCCGCCGGCGGCCTTGATGGCCTCGGCGGTCTCGTCGAGCGTGTCGGCGCGGTCGGCGATGACGACGCTGGCCCCTTCGGCCGAGAACAGCTTGGCCGAGGCCCGACCGATGCCGCTGGCCGCGCCGGTGATGACGGCCACGCGGCCGGAAAGACGTCCCATGGTGTTCCTCATTCAGATCGGTTTGTCGGCAGCGCCCCCTCCACCTTCGGGTCGAGGGGGCGCTGGGCTACATCAGGCGTTGGCTCTTGTCCTCGCCGCCGCCGCCACGATGGCGTCGACGAAGGTGTCGTAGAGGGCGGGGGGCAGATCGTGGCCCATTCCGGGGATCATCCGCAGCTCGGCGCCCGGGATCGCCGCGGCGGTCTCGCGGCCGCCGATGGGCTGGACCAACGGGTCGTCCTCGCCGTGCAGGACCACGGCGGGCACGTTGAGCTTCCGCAGCTCTTCGGTGCGGTCGCCGTCGGCGCCGATGGCCTGGCGCTGGCGGCCCGCGCCGGCCGGGTTGAAGGCGCGGCCGTGCTCGGCCACCACGCGGGCGCGCAGCGCCTCGTCGGTCCAGGGATAGGCGGGACTGCCGATGGTGCGGGCGTTCTTCATGCCGTGAGCCACGAAGGCCTCGAAGTCGGCGGCCGGGTCGGGCGGCGGATTGCTGATCACCGCCATGGCCTCGGGCGTGGCGACCACGTTGCCGGACGGGGCCGACATGATCGAGGTCAGCGACAGCACGCGGGCCGGATAGTCGATGGCGATGCGCTGGACGATCATGCCGCCCATGGACACGCCGGCGATGTGCGCCTTGGCCACGCCCGCGGCGTCCAGAACCGCCATGGCGTCGGCGGCCATGTCCTTCAGCGTGTAGCGGTCGCTCGACTGGAACCAGGTGGAGAGGCCGGTGTCGCGGTTGTCGAACCGGATGGCGCGGTAGCCCCGCGCGACCAGCTTTTCGCAGAAGGCTTCGGGCCAGCGGGTCATCTGCGAACCCAGGCCGTTGACCAGCAGGACGGTCTCCGGCCGGTCGTCGCCAAAGGTCTGGTATTCGATCCCGACGGCGCCGTTACGAGCTTTTGGCATGGTTCATGTCTCCTTCGCCGTCCCCTGTCGGTTGCACGACATAGGGTGTGGCGATCCTGACGCGTGAATCGGCTGGTCTTCCCAGAACTTGTGGGCCAATCATGGCCCAAGAGTCGCCTTGGGGGAGGGGCCGAGCGAAGTATGCGAGTGATCGTTCCCCTGTTGCTGTCCCTGGCGATGTGGGCGTTCATCCTGCTCGGCTTGGCGGGCCTGTGGCTGAAGATCTTCGGCCACGCCTGAACCCCTACGGAATCAGCAGGACGCGGCCCACGGCCTGGCGGCTTTCGATGTAGCGGTGCGCCTCCGCCGCCTGCGACAGCGGAAACTCCCGGTCGATCAGCACCTTGAGCTCGCCCTTGGCGACATCGGCGATCAGCTTCTCGATGTTCTTCTGCACCCGCTCGGTCCCGATCTCGGCGCCCAGGAACACGCCCGACAGGCTGCGGTTGCCGCCCATCATCGTGCCTACGTCCACGGTCATCGGCTCGCGGCCGGCCGCGCCCACCATCGACACCCGGCCACGGTAGGCGAGGCTCAGGATCGAGGTCTGCAGGGTGGGGCCGCCGACCGAATCGACGATCACGTCGCAGCCCTTCTTGTCGGTCAGGCGCATGACCTCCTTCACGACGTCCTGCGTCCTGTAGTTGATCCCGTGGGTCAGGCCGTAGGCCTTCAGCTTCTCCAGCCGCTCGTCGGACGAGGCGGTGGCCAGCACCATCGAGGCGCCTGCCCGCGCGGCGAGCTGGATGGCCGCCACGCCCACGCCGGACGCGCCGGCCTGGACCAGGACGACATCGCCCTTTTTCATGCGGCCGAACTCGAACAGGCAGTCGTCGGCGGTGCCGAAGGTGACCGGGATGACCGCGGCTTCCTTGGTGCTCAGGCCGTCGGGGACCTTCCACGCGGTCATGGCAGGCACGGCGCGCAGCTCGGCGTGGCTGCCGAAGGCGCCGGTGGTGCAGACCCGGTCGCCCACCTTGAACTTTGTGACCTCGGCGCCGACCTCGACCACCTCGCCGGCGGCCTGGTAGCCGACCACGTGCGGATGGGTCATCAGGGCGCCGCGCCAGCGATTCAGGGTGTCGCCACCCTCGATCGAGATCGCCTCGACGCGGATGACGATGCCCTTTGGATGGCATTCGGGATCGGGGACATCCTCGTACTTCAAGACGTCGGGCGGACCGTTCTCGTAGTAGACGGCGGCTTTCATCGGGTCCTCCCTCAAACGCTTGTTTGATCGGAGTCCTGTCATGCGGCGGGCGGCGGCGCAAGCGCCGCGGGCGCCCGGACGTCAACTCGCGTGTTCGGCGGTCCGGACCGGCGTGCGGCCGAAGACGAAGCCCGAGACGAAGTCCCACATGCCGGCGACCTCCTGAGCCGCCTCGGCCTGACCCTCGATCTCTTCCACGGACCGGCCGGTGTCGAGGGCTGACTGGTAGGCGGCGCGGGCCCGCAGGATCGTCGGCACGACGGGCAGGCGCAGCATCTCCAGCACCTGCATCGCCCGCTTCACGGCCGGCGGATCGATCCCCGCGCGGGCCGGGGCGGCCTGGTTCATCACCACCAGCATGGGTTTGCGCAGGCGGCGAACGATATCGGTGGTCTGAGCCGCGGCGGCCAGGTCGAGGAAGGTCGGGCGGATCACCAGCAGGCAGAGGTCGGCCGCCACGATCGCGTGGCTGAGCTCCTCCTCCACGACGGCCGGCGTGTCGACGATCAGCAGGTCGGTCCCGGCCCGTTGGGCGGCGACCTGCAGTGCGAAGAGCTTGGCCCCCGAGGTGGCGGCCAGTTCGGGGCCCGGGCCCTCGCGGCCGCGCAGGACGTGGCTCGTGGAGCGCTGGGCATCGGTGTCGGCGACGAACACGCGGCGCCCGCGCAGGTGGGCGGCGAGCGCCAGGTGGACCGCGACCGTGCTCTTCCCCGATCCGCCCTTGCGCGCGATGACGGCGATGGTGCGCATGGGGCGGCGGGCGACTCCGGAAACGAGCTACAGTAGAGCTAGTTTCCGTAACGCCTGTGACAGCCCCGCAAAGCTCGGGGAGATTATTCGGCGGCGACTGCCGAGGATGTGGGCGTTCGGCGCCGCACCTGCATCGGCAGGCCGCCATCCGGGCGCAGGGTCACGTTGTGGCGCAGCACCACCGGCGCCTCCGACGCCAGGTCAAGCTCGAACTGCTGGGCCAGGGTCGCCAGGATCAGCAGGATCTCGTTGATGGCCATGAGCTGGCCGATGCAGACGCGCGGACCGGCGCCGAACGGCAGGGCGGCCAGGCGATGCCGGCCCTGGCTGCGCTCGGGCAGGAAGCGGTCGGGGTCGAACCGCTCGGGCTCGTCCCAGTTCAGGCGGCTGCGGTGCAGGACCCACGGCAGGATCAGCATGAAGGCGCCCTTGCGGACCGGCAGGCCGCCCAGCTCGCCGTCCTTCGCAGCGACGCGGCTCGACATGCCCGGCGTGGGCGGCAGGATGCGCAACGCCTCGTCGACGAAGCGGCGCGCGTAGGCGAGCCGCGGCAGGTCGGCCTGGGTGGGCGTACGGCCGCCCAGCACGGCGTCCAGCTCGGCGCGCAGGCGCGCGGCCTCGGCGCGCTGGCGGGCCAGCAGGTACCAGATCCAGGTCATGGCCGTGGCGGTGGTCTCGTGGCCGGCCAGGAAGATGGTCACCACCTCGTCGCGGATCTCCTGGGCCGTGAGGCCGGCGCCGGTCTCGGCGTCGCGCGCGGCCATCAGGCGCGAGAGCAAGTCGTCGGGCGGGTTGGCCGAGGCCTCGCGCGCGGCGATCATCCGGGCGATCTCGATGTCGAGCGGGCGGAAGATGGTGGCGAAGCGGGCCATGCGGGCCTTCATGCGCAGCGCCGAGACGCCGGGGACCAGGTCCAGCACGTTGATGTCGTTGAGATCGCCCGCGCCCTTCATCGCCTGGGCCACGGCGGGCTCGGCGGCCGAGCCGTCGGCCGAGAACATCGTCCGGGAGATAATCGTCAGGGTGAGCGCGTTCATCGCCTCGGAGATATCGACGACCGCACCCGCGGGCAGGTTGCGCCAGCCCTCGGCGAAGGCCTCGGACGAGGCGGCCATGTCGGCGGCGTAGCTGGCCACGCTGGCCGGCGTGAAGGTGGGCGCCATGGTGCGGCGGTGCTTGCGCCAGAGGTCGCCGTCGATGCCCAGCAGGCCCTGGCCGAACAGCGCCTGGAACAGCCGCAGCTCCAGCGCCGCCTTGGGATAGTCGGCGGCGTGGTCGACCAGCACATGCTTGGCGAGCGCGGGATCGGCGATCCAGAACATGTCGCCGACGGGCGAGCGCTGCTTGAGGATCGGCTGGTGCAGGGCGGCGTCCGGGACCGCCCACGGCATCCGCAAGCGCTTGCCGCGCAGCCGGTCGCCCACGCTCAGCGTCGGCTTGTCGGCGAGGGCGCCGGGCAGCACGGGGTAAGCGTCACGGTCAGGCATGGCTGCCTCCAGGGACGATGGCTTGGGCGCCACTATAGCCCCAGTCGCCGCCGATGGCGCGAACGGATGCAGTCGGGGCCGGTGCGGCCTAGCCGTTCCGCTTCACGTAGTTGCGGATCGCTGAAACGATGCGGTCCTGGTCGGCCTCGATCAGGTAGGCGTGCATCGGCAGCGCCAGCACCTTGCCCGCCGCGGCTTCCGTGACCGGCAGGCCGCCGGGCTGCGGATAGGCCTTGTAGGGGGCCTGCTGGTGCAGCGGGACCGGGTAGTAGACGGCGGTCGGCACGCCCTCGCCCTTCAGGTGGGCGGCCAGGCCGTCGCGGTCGTCGGTCTCGATGACGTACTGGGCCCAGACCGAGACGCCGCCCGCGATCACCGGCGGGGCCCGGACCACGTCGCCCAGGCCCTCGGCGTAGCGGGCGGCCACACGGTTCCGGGCCGTGATCTCGTCGGCGAAGATGGTCAGCTTCTGGAGCAGGACGGCGGCCTGGATCGTGTCCATCCGGCTGTTCATCCCGACCCGCATGTTCAGGTACTTGGGGTCGTGGTCGAAGGTGCGGCCGTCCAAGTCGGACTTCACCGCCTGGCCGTGGACGCGCAAGGATACCAGCAGGTCGTGGAAGCGGGCGTCCTTGCTCAGCACTGCGCCCCCATCGCCGTAGCAGCCCAGCGGCTTGGCCGGGAAGAACGAGGTGGTGGTGACGTCCGCCCAGTGGATGGGATGTCGGCCGCCCAGCGTGCAGCCGAAGCCCTGCGCCGAGTCCGAGATCAGCTTCAGGCCATGCCTGGCGCAGACCGCGGCGATGGCGGGATAGTCCGCCGGCTGGCCGAACAGGTCCACGGCGATGACGGCGCGGGGCGTCAGCTTCCCCTCGGCCTTCACGACGGCGACCGCCGCGTCCAGCTTCGCGGGATCGAGGTTGTAGGTGTCGGGCCGTACGTCGACGAACACCGGCGAGGCGCCCACCAGCGGCATGGCCTCCGCCGTGGCGGCGAAGGTGAAGGACGGGCAGAAGACCGCATCGCCCGGCCCGATCTCCCAGGCCATCAGCGGGAGGACCAGGGCCTCGGTGCCCGAGCCGCACGACAGCGCGTGGGGCGCCTGGCCGAAGGCGGCGAGCTCGGTTTCGAACTGGGCGATCTCGGGCCCCATGACATAGGCGCCCGACCGGACGACCTTGAGGATCGCGTCCTCAAGGGGCTGGCCCAGGCGCTGGCGCTGGGACTGCAGGTCGATGAACGGGATCATGGCGGCGGCTTATGCCCTGCGTCGGCGGGCAGGGCCAAACACGCTTGGTGTCGCTCTGTTGCGCCGCGGCGCCGTCATCGAAGTGCGAATATTCCCGGCTCAGGGGAATGCCGTCGGATCGATTGCAACCGGGGATGCCCAAAGTCGGGTGGGTGACTCAGAAATATTTGAAATACCTGCGCAATCTGGGTTGTTGCGCGATTGTTTCAATGGCTAAGGTTAATGGGTCGGTGAGGGCGCAGGGGCACGGGTCCAGCCGGCGGACGTGGCCGGACGTGCATGGGGCGCAGAACCCGGACCACGGATAGACGGGGTGAATTCATGAAGATGCTTGGCTTCGCCAGCGCCGCGGCGCTGGTCACGATCGCCATGGCCGGTCCGGCCGCGGCCGTCGAGACGTTCGACAGTGCGATCACGCTCAGCCCGACCCAGCAGGCGGGCGCCTGGTACACCGACCGCTATGCTCCGGCCGGCTTTCAGTCGCAATCCTTCTTCGATGGCGACAACCGCCTGAAGCAGACCATCGCGGCCGGCGACGCCCAGACCCCGGCCAACCAGTTCTACAACACCCAGGGCCGCAAGTACGACCTGCCGGACGGCACGCTGCAGCTCAGCATCGACCTCTACGTCGACGACGCCTGGGAAGACTCGGGCAAGCGCATGGCCGGCTTCTGGAGCACGGCGTTCGACATCAACGGCGACGTCTCGGCCTATCCGATCATCGAGTGGACCGAACTCGAGAACAACGGCCGCTTCCGTGGCTATGACGTGAACACCGGCGACTGGATCGACATGGGCCTGCCGAACGGCTTCGCCTATGACGCCTGGTACACGCTGGGCATCACGCTCTCCGCGGGCCAGGTGACCTATTCCGTGAACGAGCTCCGCACGACGGTCGCGGCGGCGGACTCGGTGGAACTGGGGAACGTCATCCTCCAGGGCCACAACACGCCCGCCGGCGTGAACTATGACATCTACTGGGACAACCTGAACGCCGCCGTGCCGGAACCGGCCACGTGGGGCCTGATGATCCTGGGCTTCGGGCTGTTGGGGTCGGAAATGCGTCGCCGCCGGGCTCTTATCGCCGCCTGACGCGTTTCTTCCGAAGACGGGAACGAGGCCGCTCCGCGGGGAACGGGGCGGCCTCTCTTCTTTTTGGCTATTCCGACTTGTAGACGGTCCCGTCCTTCATCACGAAGCCGACCTTCTGCAGGACCGTGACGTCCTTCAGCGGGTCGCCCTGCACCGCGATCAGGTCGGCGGCGTGGCCGGGCGTCAGGCTGCCCGCCACGCTCGAAAGCTGCAGATGGTCGGCGGCGTTGACCGTGGCGGCCTGGATCGCCTCCAGCGGTGAGAGGCCGGCCTTGACCAGCAGGGCGAACTCGCCGGCGTTGTCGCCATGGGCCGAGACGCCGGTGTCGGTGCCGAAGGCGATCTTCACCCCGGCGGCGTGCGCGCGGCGCGCCATGTCCAGCATCTTGGGACCGGCTTCCAGCGCCTTGGCCGACTGGGCCGGCGTCAGGAAGTTGTTCGGGCCCGAGGCCACTCGGTAGACGAAGTCGCCCGCCATCAGGGTGGGGATCAGGTAGGCGTTGTTCTTCTTCATCAGCGCCACGCCCTCGGCGTCGAGGTAGGTGCCGTGCTCGATCGAGTCGCCGCCGGCCTTCAGGAAGCTGGTGATGCCGTCGGCGCCGTGGGCGTGGGCGGTGACGCGGCGGCCCATGCGGTGGGCGCTTTCCACGATCGCCTTCAGCTCCTCGTCCGAGAACTGCTGGGCCAAGCCTGCGGCGGTGTTGGAGAGCACGCCGCCGGTGGCGGTGATCTTGATGATGTCGGCGCCCTTCCAGACCTGCTCGCGCACGGCGCGGCTGCAGTCGGCGGGGCCCGAACAGACCGAGCCCGGACGCAGCACGTGCATCACGTCTTCACGGAAGCCGTTCACGTCGCCGTGGCCGCCGTGGACCGAGATCGCCGAGCCGGCGGCGACGATCCGCGGGCCGGGCACGTCGCCCATGGCCGTGGCCTTGCGCAGGGCGAAGATGGCGTCGTTGTCGGCGCCCAGGTCGGCCACCGTGGTGAAGCCGGCCATCAGCGTGCGCTTCGCATAGCGTGCGCCGTCCATCGCCTGCTGGGCCGAGCTTTCGGTCACCTCGTCCAGGCGCGAGGTGGGGCCCTGCTGGCTGGTGATGTGGACGTGGCTGTCGATCAGGCCGGGCAGGACGAAGGCCGCCTTCAGGTCGACGACCTTGCCGCCCGGCTCGGCGACGAAGCCGTCGGCGATCCGCACCACCCTGCCGCCCTGGATCACCAGGGTCTTGTTGGTCTCGACCTTGCCGGTGGCCGGATCGACCAGCACGCGGCCGGCCTGGACGAAGGTGGTGGCGGGCTTTTGCGCCAGCGCGGGCGCGCAGAGGGCGGCGGCCAGCGCCGCGCCGAGGATGAAGGCCTTCACGGAATGTCCCCCAGAAACAAATCTGGGCCGGACCGTAGGTTCGATGCCCGGAAAGCGCCAGCCTAGAACAGGATCAGCGGCATGACCGCCGTGACGGCGCCCGTGAGCGCCGGGCCGCAGATGTCGGGGTTGTAGCCGCAGCGGGCCTTTGAGAGGTCGGTGTCCTGGTAGCGGACCTCGAAGATCACGTTTTTCCAGCGGGCCTCGGCGCCCAGGCTCCAGTAGGTGCGGTCGGGGCGCCGCTCGGTCCATTGATGGCCGGCCAGCGCCTTCAGCGTCAGCCCATGGCCCAGGGCGTAGTCCGCCGCGCCCTCGGCCCGCCAGATGCGGCCCGCGCCGTACGAGCCCTGGGGGACGAAGGTCGTGAGGCCCGTGACGGTCAACGGGCCCTCGTGCCGGATCAGCGACACGCCGCCCTGGAGGAAGTCGTAGGTCGGCCCGGGCGTCCGGTTGTCGGGGAAGGTGGTGACCAGGCCCTGGAGCTTGAGGTCTGTCTTCGGATCCAGCTTCAGCGTCTTGCCGCCATAGAGGTCGAGTTCGTAGCTGGTGCCGACGTCGTTGTAGTCGACCTCGCTGGCGAAGACCCCCGCGTACCAGCCGTCGCGGCGGAAGTAGTGGACCACGCCCTGGACCGCCGCGTGCCGGTCCGAATTGGAGACCCCCTGGTAGCGATAGTCCGAGGTCAGGGTGACCTGGGAATAGAGCCCGCCCCGGTCGCCGGGATCTGCACGGGCGGCCGGGGCGGGCAGTTGCGCGGCCGCGAGAAGAAGGGCGGCTACGGGGATGGCGGAGGGCTTCATGGTCAAGGTCGTAGCGTCGCCCAGAGTTCAGATGTACTGAATTAGCCGAATGAGTGATATCGACCTGAATAAACTCCGCAGGCTCGACGGCGGCCTCCTGCTGGTGTTCCGCGAGCTGCTGCGCAGCGGCCGGGCCAGCCTGGCGGCCGAGCGGCTGGGCCTGTCGCAGCCGGCGATCAGCCATGCGCTCACCCGCCTCCGCGACCTGTTCGACGACCCGCTGTTCGTGCGCCGGCCGCACGGGTTCGAGCCGACCCGTCGGGCCCTGGCCCTGGGGCCTCAGGTCGACGCGCTGATCGCGCTGGCCGACGCGGCGATGAGCCCGGACCGCGCCTTCGACCCGGCGGTGAGCCGGCGGCTCTTCAGCATCGCGGCGCCCGAGTTCGTGACCGCCCTGATCGGCGGCGAGCTGATCCAACGGCTGCGGGACGTCGCCCCCAGCGTCCGGTTCGCCATCGGCCACGCCGACGAGGCCGAAGCCCTGCGGTCCTTGAGGACCGGCGAGATCGACTTCGCTCTCGGCCGCTTCGGCGCGGCCCGCCCGGGCTACGGGGTCGAGCCGCTGTTCGACGACGTCTATTGCGTGGTCGCGCGCCAGGGCCATCCCGCGATCGCCGGGCGGCTGGACTGGGAACAGTGGCGCGACACCGGCCACGTCTATGCCTGGTCGCGCAGCGAGACCGGCGGCGACAAGTCCCGTGACTATGGCGACGGCCAAGCCGTGATGCTGGCGGCCGTGCCGCAGTGGCTGACGGCGCTGCTGATGGTGGCCTCCACCGACGGAATCGCCACGGTGCCGAGGCGCCTGGCCGAGCGGCACGCGGGGCGGCTAGGCCTGCAGGTGATCGATCCGCCCTTCAACCCCGACCGGATCGAGGTCTCGGTGATGCGGCGCGCCGGCCTCTCGGACAGCGGCGCCGACTGGTTCTTGGGCGAGGTGCGGCGGGCCGCGGCGGCCTAGGCGGCCACGCTTCTGTTTCCCTCCCCCTACGGAGGAGGATGGCGAGTTGTCGGCCCGTCAGATCTGCCGCGCGCGGCCTTCCCAGTAGGGCGCCCGCACCTTGCCGCGCTGGATCTTGCCGGCCTCCGAGCGGGGCAGGCTGGTCACGAAGTCGAGGCTGCGGGGGACCTTGAAGCCGGGCAGGCTGTCGCGGGCGAAGGCCAGAATCTCCTGTGCCAGGAGGTCGGAAGGCTCGTAGCCCGGCTTCAGGAGGATCACCGCCTTCACCTGCTCACCCCACTCGTCGTGCGGCACGCCCACGGTAGAGCTGTCGGCGACGGCCTCGTGCTTGATGAGCTCATTGTCGATCTCCTGCGGGTAGATGTTCACCCCGCCCGAGATGATCGTCTCTGCGCTGCGGCCGGTCAGGAACAGGTAGCCGTCCTCGTCGAAGTACCCCATGTCGCCCATGGTGAAGTAGTCGCCGACACGCGACGCCTGGGTCTTCTTCTCGTCCTTGTAGTAGGTGAAGCCGCCGCCGGGCGGGAGCTGGTGGTAGATCGTGCCCGAGACGTTCGGCGGGCACTCGGCGCCCTGCTCGTCGAGGATCTTGGAGCCCAGCAGCTCGGGCCGCTTGCCCACCGAGCCGGGCTTGCGCAGCCATTCCTCGGAATTGATCATGAAGCCCGCGCCGCCCTCGGAGCCAGCGTAGTACTCGCTGAGCACCGGGCCGAACCACTCGATCATCGCGTGCTTCACCTCGGGCGGGCAGGGCGCCGCGCCGTGGACGATGTACTTCACGCTCGAGATGTCGTGCCGCGCCCGGACCTCGGGGGACAGCGCCAGCAGGCGCTGGAACATGATCGGCACCAGGTGCATGTGCGTCACCCGCCGCTCGGCGATGGTGCGCAGGGTGTGCTCGGAGTCCCACTTGTCGAGGAAGACCAGGGTCGCGCCGGCGCCCATGGCCGCGCGCACGTCGAAGGCCAGCGGGGCGGCGTGATAGGCCGGGCCGGCGCACATCTGCACCGAGTCCGCATCGTAGCCGCGCAGCGCGAACATCGCCTGGGGGGTGACGACCGGCGCCGGGCGGAAGACGCCCTTGGGCCGGCCGGTGGTGCCCGAGGTGTAGAGCATCTGGTTGCCCAGGACGGGATCGTCGATGTTCGAGCCGTCCAGGCCCGCGATCGCCGCATCGTAGTCCACGAAGCCGTCGATGGCGCCGCCCACGGCCACCTTCAGCTTGAGGTCGGGCGCCTGGGCCGTCGCCGTCGCGCCGGCCGCGATGCGCGCCTCGACGAACACTGCCTGGGCCTCGCAGTCGTTGAGGATGTAGGCGATCTCGTCGACCGTCAGGTGCCAGTTGATGGGCGTGATCCGGAAACCGGCGCGCAGGGTCGCCGACTGGATCTCGAGGAACTCGTGGCGGTTGGACAGCACCAGGGCCACGGCGTCGCCCGCCTTCAGCCCCGCGCCGCGCATCAGGCGCACCAGCCGGTTGGCGGCGGCGTTGACCTCGGCGAAAGAGCGGCGGGTCCCGTCGGGATCGACGACCGCCGCCTTGTCCGGCTGCGCCTCGGCCCAGACCGCCATGGTCATGCCGTTTAGCGCCGCCGCCTCCAGCTGCGCCGACAGGTCCTGACGTTCGAGCACCGCGTCCATACCATTCCCTCCGCGTACAGATTTACACTGTATCGTGATCTATCTTCGAAAAGACAATGGCACGCGGAGGAGGGTGGCGACTAGGCCTTCATGCGTCGGATCACCAGGCCGCCGGCCGTCGCGCCCACGGCCGTGAGGAAAGTGCCCCAACTGATGTCGATGAGCGTGATCTGGGTGGCCCAGACCTTGAGCGTGGCCTGGTTGGTCAGGTCGTAGGTGGCGTAGCAGAGGCCGCCCAGCATGGCGCCGGTCAGCGTGGTGGCGCGCAGCGGCTTGTCGCGGGTGGGCCAGATGGCAAGGGCCAGGATCCCGGCGATGTAGACGAAGTAGAAGACCGCGGCCGGGCCGATCCGCGCCATGGGCAGGGCGACGGGGTCGAGAGTCGGGAAATACACCTTCGGCCCGAACTGGGTCAGCCAGACGATGTCCAGCGCCAGGACCGCCAGCGCCGTGGCGAAATAGGTCGCGACCAGTCTCAGCATCCCGTCCCCCGCTTAGGCCGGCCTCAGCCGGTAGTGGCTCACGCCCCACTCGGTACCGCCACGGTGGCCGAAGAGGCCGGCGGTGGCGAGGAAGAACAGCCGCCAGCGTCTGTGCCACAGCGTGGCGTCGGCGCCGTACGTCGCCTCCAGCACGGGCCGGATCGTGGCGACGTTGCGGTCGTAGGCGTCCAGCCAGTGCAACGCCGTCTTCTCGTAGTGCTTGCCGTTCCAGCGCCAGTCCTGCTCGACCGTGAACAGGTCCGGGAACTGGGCCATCAGCCCATGGCTGGGCATTACGCCGCCCGAGAAGAAGTACTTGCCGATCCAGTCGGCCTCGTCGTTCAGGTCGAAGCGGTAGGGCGTGGTCTTGTGCGTGAACACGTGGATGAACAGCCGACCGTCGGGCTTCAGCCAGGTCTTCACCCGCCCGAGCAGGGCGCGCCAGTTCGACATGTGCTCGAACATCTCGACCGACACGACACGGTCGAACTCGCCCGGCGCGTGGAAGTCGTTCATGTCGCAGGTGATGACCTCAAGGTTCGACAGGCCCCGTTCCTGCGCCCGGGCCATGATGAAGGCCTTCTGGCTGGCCGAGTTCGAGACCGAGGTGATCTTCGCGTTCGGATAGGTCTTGGCCATCCACAGCGACAGCGAGCCCCAGCCGCAGCCCAGTTCCAGGATCCGCTGGCCGTCGGCCAGGTCGGCGTGCTCGGCCGTCTCCTCCAGCGCGTGCTCCTCGGCCTGCGCGATCGTGTCGCCGGGGTTCCTGTAGAGGCACGACGAGTATTTCAGTTGCGGGCCCAGGCAGTTCAGGAAGAAGTCCGCCGGCACCTCGTAGTGCTGGGCGTTGGCCGCGTCGGTGTGGGCGGCGATCGGGTGCTCGGCCATGTCGCGCGCGAAGGCGGCTTCGGTCCCCGGCCCGGCCTTGGAATGCTCGCGGCGCGCGTTGGCGACCAGCAGGTAGATCGCCGTCTTGCGGACGGTGTCGGGCAGGGGCGCGCCTTCGAACGTGTCGATGATGGCGGACGTGAAGCTCATACGGGCTCAGGCTCTTTGTTTCGGGGGCAGGGGGAAGAAGACGCTGACGCGCTTCTGATAGTCGCGGAAGGCGTCACCGCGTGACTTGAGCATGGCCTCCTCCAGCGGCGGAACGCCGGAGACGTAGCGGAGCAGGCCGTACATGACCGCCGGCGCCACGAGCGTCAGGAGACTGGTCGGCCGGGATGGGTCCAGGGCCATGACCGGATAGGCCATCCAGCCCAGCCACTGGAAGAAGTAGTTGGGGTGCCGCGACCATGCCCAGAGGCCGGTCTCGATGACCTTGCCCTTGTTGGCGGGGTCGGCGCGGAAGCGCTTCATCTGGGCGTCGGAGATCGTCTCGCCGGCGATGGCCAGGAGATAGAGCCCGGCGGCGAGCGCGTCGCGAACGTCGAGTTCGGGCGCAGGCCGCTTGGCCGCGGCGACGACGCTGAGCGCCAGCAGCGCGGTGGCGGGCGCCTGGGGCAGGCTGACCCAGAGCATCGTCAGCGGGTAGTTCTTGGCGTCCCTGCGGAAGGCAGCGTAGCGGGCGTCCTCGGGATGGCCGGCCACCCGCGGCGCGAGATAGAGGCCCAGGCGCAGGCCCCAGATCAGCATGAAGGCGGCGACCAGCAGGCGGCGCGCCTGGCTGATGTCGGTCCCGGTGGCCACGAAGGCCGCCCCCGCCAGCAGCAGTCCCGTGCCGAAGCTCCAGAACACGTCGGTCCAGCCGCCGTTCTTCACGGCGAGACCGAACGCCCATGCCGCGACCATGATCACGAGCATGGCGAGTAGTACGCCGAACACAATCTGCAGTAGCATCGAACACTCCCCCCGCAATACGATCATGATCCGGCGCGGGACGCATCCGGGCCTGTGAGGCGCGCGTAGCTTTTGCTAAGCATCCCGGGCGCGCTTCGCAGGCCGGGGGGCCTCGCGCGCGGACAAGGGTTGGGAGTGCAGATGAGCAGCGGTGAGCGGCTGAGCGTAGCCGTGATCGGTAGCGGCATCGCCGGTTTGTCGGCCGCCTGGCTCCTCTCGGAAAAGCACGACGTCACCCTGTTCGAGGCCGATCACCGCCTGGGCGGCCACGCCCACACCGCCGAGGCGCCCGGTTTCCACGGGCCGGTCCCGGTGGATACCGGCTTCATCGTCTACAACGAGGGCAACTACCCGAACTTCACGGCGCTGCTGGCGCACCTGGGCGTGCCCAGCCTGGAGGCCGACATGAGCCTGTCGGTCAGCCTGGATGACGGCGCGTTCGAATATTCCAGCTTCGGCCTGGGCGGCATCTTCGCCCAGAAGCGCAACCTGCTGTCGCCGCGGTTCTGGAAGCTGCTGCTGGACATCGAGCGGTTCTTCCGCACCGCGCCGCGCGACCTGGAGATGCTGGAAGCCAACGCCACGCCGCTGGACGCCTACCTGGCGGCCAAGGGCTATGGCCGGGCGTTCCGCGACGACCACCTCCTGCCGCAGGCGGCGGCCATCTGGTCGACGCCGCTGGACCAGATCGGCGCCTATCCGGCCGCCTCACTGATCCGCTTCTTCCTGAACCACGGGATGATGACCATCACCGGCCGCGGGCTCTGGCGCACGGTCCAGGGCGGCAGCCGCGCGTACGTCTCCAAGCTGTCGGCGGCGTTCCGGGGCGAGGTGCGCAAGGGCGTCCGCGTGGCCGGCGTGCGGCGCGACGCCAACGGCGCGGAGCTGCGCCTGGCCGGCGGCGGGCGCGAGCGGTTCGACCAGGTGGTGATGGCCACGCACGGCGATACGGCGCTGTCGCTGCTGGACGACGCCTCGGCCGACGAGAAACGCCTGCTGGGCTGTTTCCGTTACAGCCGCAACATGATCGCGCTCCACACGGATACCGTCCTGATGCCGAAGCGCCGCCGCGCCTGGTGCAGCTGGAACCACATCGGTGGCCGCGACGCGCCGGGCGAGGGCGCCTGCACCTACTGGATGACCAGGCTGCAGAGCCTGCAGGGCGCGCCCGATCTGTTCGTCACCCTGAACCCCAACAAGGAGATCGCGGCGGACAAGCTGATCAAGACCGAGGTCTACGAGCACCCGTTGTTCGACGCCGGCGCCATCGCCGCCCAGCAGGAGATTTGGGACATCCAGGGCGCGCGGCGCACTTGGTTCTGCGGTTCGTACCTGGGTCACGGCTTCCACGAGGACGCGCTGCAGTCGGGCCTGGCGGTCGCCGAGCAGTTGGGCGGCGTACGCCGGCCCTGGACCGTCGCCGGCGAGAGCGGCCGCATCCACGTGCGCGAGCGGCTGCTGGCGGAAGAGGCGGCCTGATGTTTCACTCAGGGCTCTATCCGGGGGTCGTCTCGCACACTCGGCTGAAGCCCCGGCGCCATTCGCTGCGCTATCGGATCTTCATGCTGCTGCTGGACCTGGACGAACTGCCGACGCTCGACCGCGGCCTGAAGCTGTTCTCGCTGCAGCGCTTCAACCTGACCGGCTTCGATCCGCGGCGGCACGGCGACGGCTCGGCCACGCCGCTGAAGCAGCAGGTGGAAGCCCAGCTTGCCGCGGCCGGGATCGCCCACGGGGGGGCTGTCCGCATGCTGGCCATGCCGCGCATCCTGGGCATGGGGTTCAACCCACTGACGGTCTATTTCTGCCACGCGGCGGATGGGGCGCTGAGCGCCATCCTCTACGAGGTCAACAACACCTTCGGCGAGCGACACAGCTACTTGATCCCGGCGGAGGACAGGCCGGTGGTGAAACAGGCGGCGAGCAAGGGCTTCTACGTCTCGCCCTTCATGGACATGGACCTGAGCTACGCCTTCCGGGTGCGGCCGCCGGCGGATCAGGTGCAGGTGCTGGTCGACGTGGACGACGCGGAGGGGCGGGTGCTGGCGACCGGCTTCGTGGCCCAGCGGCAGGACCTCACCGACCGCAACCTCTTCCAGGCCTGGCTGGCCCACCCCTGGATGACGGCAGGGGTCCTCGGCGCCATCCACTGGGAGGCGCTCTTCATCTGGCTCAAGGGCGAGAAGATCCGCCAGCGGCCGGCGAAGCCTGAGTGGCCGGTGACGGTGGTTCGCTCTCCGCTGCGGGCAGTGGCGTAGCGCGGAAACCCTCGACGAGCCGGGCCAGCGGCGCCTGGCTGATCCGGATCGCGCCCTCCTGCGAGCGGTCCAGGTCGAGGATCACGATGATTGCCATGGTCAGCAGCAGGAAGAGGAGCGCGCTCATCGCCCGGCGCGGCCGGCCCGCGGCGTCCAGCGCCGAGCCCAGCACCCCGGCCGACACCAGGGCGTAGATCGCGAGCACGGCCAGCACCGCCGTCGGAATGCGCGAGGCGTGCGTCGCTTCCCGCGTCACGCCGATGTCCAGCGCCTCGTTGACGGCCGGGGTGATCATGGCGGCCAGCGGCGTCGTGCGGATCGGCTGCAGCGCGGTCAGCGTCTCGGTCTCGATGCGGGCGCGCAGCGCCTGTGAGGCGGCCTGCAGCGGCGGCTTCTTCGCGGCGACCGCCTCGCCGTAGGCCAGGCGGGTGGCGGCGTACTCGCGGAACAGCGTGGCCAACTCGCGGCCCTGCCCGGCGTCCAGCAGGCGCACGCGCATCTCGGCGGTGCCGATCGCGTTGGCCTCGTCCACGACCAGTTCGCGCCGCGCGTCGTAGCGGTCCAGCGCCAGGCCGAAGGTGAAAGCCACCAGCAGCGCCAGCAGGCCCAGGACGCCGTTCAGGATGTAGTCGTGCTCGGCGGCCTCGCCGTCGGTGCGCGACGTGCGCTTGTGGAGCCAGCGGCCGGCCTCCCAGGCGATCAGCAGCGAGGCGAACAGCAACGCGGCCAGCAGCCACAGCGGCGCGCCGATCACCAGCCGGTCCATCCTTCGCCCTTCGCGCTGTGTCCGGGCGGGACTATGGGACGCTTGCGGAGCGAGCGGAAGCGCCGCGCCTAGCCCTTGCGAAAGACGAAGATGTCGCCCACGCCGCCCAGGTCGATCGGCGGCCGGTCGAGGATGAGCCCGGCGGTGGCGGCCAGTGGTTCGGGATCGGTCATGTAGTAGGTGAGCCGCTCGGGGCTGCGCTGGACGATGCGGCCGGCGGCGTCGGCGAGGGCGTATTCCAGCACCTGGTCCAGGCGGTTGATCCCTTCCTTGAAGCTCCGCTCGCGCACGAACAGCAGCAGGCGCCGGCCGTCGGGCGTCGGCAGGTCCAGCACCGGCCGGTCCGGGTTGGGCGGGCCGGGCGCGCGCATGATCTCCAGCCGGGGCAGGTGGACCGCCGCGAGGCCGCCGGGCGCCAGATGCTTCGCCATGGTCGCGAAGGTGTTCCGCCAGGCCGCGCCGGCCGGGACGTGGGCGAGGGTGAAGAACGGGCAGACCACCAGGTCGAACGCCCGCTTCAGGTCCAGCGCCGTCATGTCGCCGCGGCGCAGCTCGATCCGACCGCGCACGTCGGCGGGCAGGGCGGCGACCCGCGCCTGCGCCCGCTCCAGCATCGGGGCCGCGATGTCGACGCCCGTGACTGTGAAGCCTCGCGACGCGAAGCCTGCGGTCAGCCGGCCGGTGCCGGCGCCCAGTTCAAGGACCGATCCGCCCGCCGGCGCGAGGCCCGCATACACGTCCTCGTCGCCGCGCAGGCGCGCGTCGGCCTCGGTGAGCAGGTCGTAGTAGGCGACGCTGAGGCCGCCGGGGGCGTAGTAGGGCTTGGCCTTGGCCATGCCCGCTTGTGCCGCCGCGATTGCGCAGGATCAATGCGCGGGCCAAGTATCCCGGCACAAGGCGCCCTTGTGAGAGGACCTCGATGACCACCCTGATCCGCCGTTTGCGCACCCTCGCCCTGGTGCTGATCGCCCCCCTGGCGCTCGCCGCCTGCGGGATCAACACGATCCCGACCAAGGAGGAGAAGGCCAAGGCCCAGTGGGCCGAGGTGCAGAACCAGTACCAGCGCCGCGCCGACCTGATCCCGAACCTCGTGGCGACCGTGAAGGGCTACGCGGCCCAGGAATCGAACGTGCTGATCGGAGTAAGCCAGGCCCGCGCCAGCGCGATGCAGGTGAAGTCCGACGCCAGCATCACCACCGACCCGGCCGCCTTCCAGCGCTACGCGGCGGCCCAGAACAACCTGTCGCTGGCCCTGGCGCCGCTGCGGGTGCTGCAGGAGAACTATCCCGACCTAAAGTCGAACGAGAACTTCATGGCCCTGCAGAGCCAGCTCGAGGGCACCGAGAACCGCATCGCCATCGCCCGGCGCGACTACAACGAGGCGGTCCGCGACTTCAACACGACGCTGCGGACCTTCCCGCAAGTGATCTGGGCCAAGACGATGTACGGCTCCAGCCAGCCGATGCAGCTGTTCCAGGCCACCGCCACGGCACAATCGGCGCCCACCGTGGACTTCTCGCCCACCACGCCCGCCGCCGCGCCGCCCGCCGGCGCCGCCCCCGGCTCGCCGCCGCCGAAGTAGGTGTTCGCGATCACCGTCAGCATCCTTCTCCCCTTGGGGGAGAAGGTGGCCCGCGTGGCGGGTCGGATGAGGGGTCTCGCCGGCCGCTCCGCCTTGCCCCACGCGCTGGCGCCCGCGCTGCGACCCCTCATCCGTCGCCCTTCGGGCGACACCTTCTCCCGCAAGGGGAGAAGGATCGGGATCGCGCTGCTGTTCTGCCTCATCCCCACGCTGGCCCTGGCGGCGCCGAAGTTCCCGCCGCTCACCGGCCGGGTGGTCGATGACGCGGGCATGCTGTCGCCGGCCGTCGAGGCGCGGCTGACCAACGAACTGGCGGCGCTGGAACAGCAGACCGGCCACCAGCTGGTGGTCGCGACGCTGCCCGACCTGCAGGGCTATGAGATCGAGGACTACGGCTACCAGCTGCTGCGCACCTGGGGCATCGGGCGCAAGGGGCAGGACGACGGGGCGATCCTGATCGTGGCGCCCAACCAGCGGAAGGTGCGGATCGAGGTGGGCTACGGCCTGGAGCCGGTGCTGACGGACGCGCTCTCCAGCCTGATCATCCAGCGCGCCATCCTGCCGGCCTTCAAGACAGGCGACATGGAGAAGGGCGTCGTCGACGGGACCGAGGCGATCGCCAGGCAGATCGGCCTGCCCCCCGAGCAGCAGCAGGCCGCCATCGCCGACGCGCAGGCGGCCGCCCAGCCGGTGGTGATCGCCGACCAGTCGGGCGACGAGGGTGGCGGCTTCCCGGTCATCATCGTGATCATCATCGTCTTCTGGGTGCTGAGCGGCCTGCTGCGGGCGTTCGGTGCGCGGCGGCGGTTCGGCGGCAGCGGGCTCTGGTGGCTCCTGCCCTTCATCCTCTCCGGGCCAGGCTCCCGGGGCCGCGGCGGCGGGAGCTGGTCGGGCGGTGGGGGCGGCTGGTCCAGCGGCGGAGGCGGCGGCGGCTTCTCGGGCGGCGGCGGATCGGGGGGAGGCGGCGGAGCCTCCGGGAGCTGGTGATGTCGAAGCTGGTCCTGACCGCCGACGACCTCAGCCGCATCGAGGCGGCCGTGCGCGCCGCCGAGATCCGCACGACCGGCGAGATCTACTGCGTGGTGGCCGAGGAGAGCGCCGACTATCACGCCACGCCGCTGGCGTGGGCCGCGGGCGTGGCCCTGCTGGCGCCGGCGATCCTCCTGCTGTTCGGCGTGCACGTGACGGCGCCCGACCTGCGGATGTTCGGCGGCTGGACCGCGGACCAGGTCGAGGACGTGGGCGAGGCGACGGCGCGGGCCGCCCTGATCGGCACCCTGCTGCTGCAGGGCCTGCTGTTCGTGGCCACCTTCTTCCTCGTCGCGATCCCCCCGGTGCGGCGGCGGCTGACGCCGCGCGGCATGAAGCGCGACCGCGTGCGGATGCGGGCCGAGGAGCAGTTCATCTCCAAGAACCTGCACGCCACCCGCGAGCGCACCGGGGTGCTGATCTATGTCTCCGCGGCCGAGCGCATGGCGGAGCTGATCGCCGACGAGACCATCCACGCCCAGGTTCCCGACGACACGTGGGAGAAGGCCATGGCCGCGCTGACCGCGGGGCTGCGCCACGGGCGGCCGGCGGAGGGGTTCACCGAAGCTATAGGCCTATGCGCCGATGTCCTCGCCGACCGGTTCCCGGCGCGGTTCGGCGACAATCCCAACGAGCTGCCCGACGCCGTGGTTGTCCTGCCTCGCCCGTGACGCGAGCAAAATACACGCTCAAGCTGCGGCATGTTCACATCTACAGTTGTCGCAGGGCTGAGCCGACCCCACACTGAGGGCTGGCTGTAGGATGCGGCCGTTGGGGGCCGACATTTGGGCACGAGTAGCGACCAGGACGGCGTCGAGGCGTTGCGCGACCGGCTTCGCCGGCTTGAGGCGGCGGTGGACGCCACCGGTCTGGGCCTCTGGGAATGGGAGGTCCGCACCGGCGCCCTGGTCTGGAACGACCGGAACTACGAGCTCTTCGGGGTCGCGCACCGCGATCCGCTGACGATCCAGGATTATCCCGGGCTGGTGCATCCTGACGACCGCGAGATCGTCGGCGAGGCCTATCGCGACGCCAGCGACCGTCCCGAGGGCGGGATCTTCAGCGTCGAGCAGCGCACCCGGCCCGACGCCGACGGCAAGTCGCGCTGGATCCTCACCCGAGGCCGCGTGCTGAAGGACGCCGAGGGCGTGCGCACGGTGGTCGGCTCGAACCTCGACATCACCGACCGCAAGACCGCCGAGGAGCGCCGCAGCCTGGTGCTGCGCGAGCTGGCGCACCGGGCGAAGAACGGCATCGTCATCATGATGACCATCGTCGCCCAGACCGCGAAGAGCGCGACGGGCGTGAAGGACTTCGAGCAGGTGCTGATGGCGCGGCTGCAGTCGATGGCCGACAGCCAGGACCTGGTTACCCAGGCCACCGGCCGCTCGCTGCGGTTCGGCGACCTGCTGGACCGGGCGCTGACGCCGTTCGACCCCGGCCGCTTCGACATCGATCCCCAGCTGGGCGAGATCAACATCTCGAATGAGATGGTCGTGGCCATGGCGCTGCTGCTGCACGAGCTGTCGACCAATGCGGTGAAGTACGGCGCGCTCTCGGCGCCGGCGGGCCGCGTGAAGCTGGCCCTCGACTCCGGGGGCGAGAAGGCGCGGCTGGCCTGGGTGGAGATGGGCGGGCCGGAAGTCAGGCCGGTGACCCGCAAGGGCTTCGGCACGCGCCTGCTGGATATCTCGTTGCGCAACAACGGCGGGCATGTGGTGGCGCGCTTCGAGCCGGCGGGTTTCCAGGCCGACATCCACTTCCCGATCGCTAGCCGCTAGCGATATGTAGCAGAGTTGCCGGACGAACCGTTGTCGCGCAAACGGCCGCCTTCGCAGAAGCTTGCCTTTGCCGAACCCCAACCACGCGCTAGGATTCATACGCGAACGGTCGGAGACGCGGGCATGGCCTATTCCCTCAATGTGAACGGCAAGGCGGTCACCGCCGACGTGGACGGCGACACGCCGCTGCTCTGGGTGCTGCGCGACACGCTGGGCTTCGTGGGCACGAAGTACGGCTGCGGCGTCGCGGCCTGCGGCGCCTGCACCGTCCACGTGGACGGCGAGGCCATGCGGTCGTGCCAGATCCCGGTGGAGAGCGTCGGCAAGGCCAAGATCAGCACCATCGAGGGCATGGCTGCCCATCCGGTGGGCAAGAAGATTCAGGCGGCCTGGACCGAACTCGATGTCGCCCAGTGCGGCTACTGCCAGGCTGGCCAGATCATGAGCGCGACGGCGCTGCTCTCGAAGACGCCCAAGCCCACCGACGCCCAGATCGACGAGGCCATGAACGGCAACATCTGCCGCTGCGCCACCTACGTCCGCATCCGCGCGGCCATCAAGCGCGCCTCCGGCCAGAAGGAGGCCTGAGCCATGACCTATCACGACCTTCAGGCGAACCGCCGCGAGATCCTGACCTCGGTCGGCGCCGGCGGATTCACCCTGGCCTTCTCGATGGCCGGCAAGGCCGAGGCCCAGGACGACGGGCTGAAGCCCCTGAACGCCTACGTCACCGTCGCGCCGAACGGCCAGGTGACCATCCTCGCCAAGAGCCCCGACGTGGGCCAGGGCGTGAAGACGATGCTGCCTATGCTGATCGCCGAGGAGCTCGACGTGGCGTGGGAGGACGTGCGCATCGAGATGGCGCCCAACGATCCCAAGACCTACGGCCGCCAGTTCGCCGGCGGCAGCATGGCCACGCCCATGCACTGGGACGATCTGCGGCGCGTGGGCGCCGTGGCGCGCGCCATGCTGATCCAGGCGGCGGCGACCGCCTGGAACTGCGGCCCCGGCGACTGCACGACGACGCCCGGCGAAGTGATCCACAAGCCGTCGGGCAAGAAGCGCAGCTATGGCTCGCTGGCGCTGGCCTGTGCCACGGTCACCCCGCCCGACCCCAAGACCGTGCCGCTGAAGGACGCCAAGGACTACCGCATCGTCGGCAAGCCCAAGGCCCAGTACGACACGGCCAAGATCGTCACCGGCCAGCCGCTGTTCGGCATCGACCAGCGCCGGCCCGGCATGCTGTACGCCACCTACGTCAAGGCGCCGGTCTTCGGGGCCAAGGTGGCCAGCGCCGACCTGGAGGCGGCCAAGGCGGTGAAGGGCGTGAAGGCGGCCTTCATCGTGGCGGGCGCCGACGACGCCTTCGCTCCCGCAGGCGGCCACATCGGCCAGGGCCTGATGCCGGGTGTGGCCGTGGTGGCCGACAGCTGGTGGGCGGCGCGCAAGGGCCGCGACAAGCTGAACATCAAGTGGGCCGACCACCCGACCTCCAGCCAGTCCAGCAAGGGCTACGCCGAACAGGCGGCCGCGCTGAACGCCGGCAAGCCGATGCGCAACACCCGCAACGACGGTGACGTCGACGCGGCGCTGAAGGGCGCGGCCAAGACGGTCGAGGCGGCCTACGCCTACCCGTTCATCAGTCACGCCAACCTCGAGCCGCAGAACTGCACGGCCGAATACAAGGACGGAAAGCTGGAGGTCTGGGCGCCGACCCAATACCCCGAGCCCGGCCGCCAGCTCTGCGCCAAGACCCTGGGCATGAAGCCCGAGGACATCACCGTGAACATGGTGCGTGGCGGTGGTGGCTTCGGCCGCCGGCTGGCCAACGACTACATGGTCGAGGCGGCCTGGATCGCCCGCGAGGTGAAGGCGCCGGTCAAGCTGCTGTGGACCCGCGAGGACGACATGCAGCACGACCACTACCGGCCGGGCGGCTTCCACTTCTTCAAGGGCGGCGTCGACGCCCAGGGCAACGTCGTCGCCCTGCAGGACCACTTTGTCACCTTCGCCAGCGGTTCGGGCCCCACGGCGCCCAGCGCCGGCATGTCGGCCGCCGAGTTCCCGGCCCGCTTCGTGCCGAACTGCCGCTACGACGTCAGCACCATCCCGCTGGGCGTGCCGACCGGGCCGCTGCGGGCGCCGGGCTCGAACGCCCTGGCCTTCGCCTTCCAGTCGTTCATCGATGAACTGGCGCACGCGGCCGGCGCCGACCCGCTGGCCTTCCAGATCAAGCTGCTGGGCGACAAGGACGTGGTGGGCGAGGCGCCCGCCGCCTACGCCGCGGGCCGCATGCGCGGCGTGCTCAAGGCCGTGGGCGAGATGTCGGGCTGGGCCAATCGCGGCAAGCTGCCCAAGGGCGAAGGCATGGGCGTGGCCTGCTACTTCAGCCACCTGGGCTACTTCGCCGAGGTCGCCCACGTGGCGGTGTCGGCCGAGGGCGCGGTGAAGGTGAAGAAGGTGTGGGTCGCCGCCGACGTGGGCCGCCAGATCATCAACCCCGCGGGCGCCATGAATCAGGTGCAGGGCTCGGTCCTGGACGGCCTCTCGGGCGCACTGCACCAGCAGATCACCATCGCGGGCGGCGCGACCGAGCAGAGCAACTTCACCGACTATCCGCTGATGCGGATCGCGGAATCGTGCCCGGTCGAGGTGAAGTTCCTGAAGACCGAGTACCCGCCGACCGGCCTGGGTGAACCCGCCCTGCCGCCGGTGATCCCTGCGCTCACGAACGCCATCTTCGCCGCCACCGGCAAGCGCGTCCGCAGCCTGCCGGTCACGCCCGACATGCTGAAGGCGTAAGGCTCGGTCCGCCGACGCCCAGGTAGGCCTGCAAGTTGACCCGAGCGGCCGACTGCGGGCCTCTTCCGGCCTGAGCGATCAGGGCCGTCAGGATGCGTCGATGAAGTTCAACATGGGGTGCGGGCTGCGCAAGGAGCCCGGGTTCGTCAACGTCGACGCCTCGCCGCTGGGCGAGCCCGACGAGGTCTGGGACCTGGAGGTCACGCCCTGGCCCTGGCCGTCGGACTGCGCCGAGGAGGTCCGCTTCGTCCATTCACTGGAACACATGGGCGGCGACCCCAAGGTGTTCGTCGCGATCATGCAGGAGCTCTATCGGATCTGCCGCGACGGGGCGCGGGTGGCCATCACCGTGCCGCATCCGCGCCATGACGATTTCCTGGCCGACCCCACCCATGTGCGACCGATCCTGCCCGAGACGCTGCAGCTCTTCGACCGCCGGCTGAACGAGCGCTGGCAGGCGGAGGGCCTGTCGAACACGCCGCTCGCCCTCTACGCCGGCGTCGATTTCACGCTGGTCGAGCGCCGCGTCTTCCTGGCCGACCCGTTCGCCCAGCAGCTCGACCGTGGCGAGCTCAGCCCGCAGGCGGCCGGCGAGCTGGCGCGCCACCAGTACAACGTGGCGCGGGCCTTCCACCTCGTGCTCGTGGCCCGCAAGCCGCCGGTGGGCGGCTGACGCGCCCGCAGCAGCCGGTCACGGCGGACGTGCTGAAGGCCGGGAAAGTTCCTCCTCTGTAGAACGGCAGCGAACGAGGGGTAGCGAAGCTGACGGAGGGCGCTGGGGCCGCGCGCCGGCATCCAGCCGCCTTGCCGCGTCAGCGCGCCCTGACCGCCTGCAAGGCAGGCGTGTGGGGGTCCCCCTCCCCCGCTTCGCAGAGGAGGAACCCCGGTCAAGCCTTCTTCGCGTAGGTCAGGATCAGCGAGTCCACGTCGGTGTGGATCACCTCCGTCAGCACGAAGTCGCGGCGCGGGCCGCCCTCGAACAGCTTCTTGCCGCCGCCCAGCGTGTAGGGCGCGAGCATGATCCGGTACTCGTCGATGAGGTCCGCGTCGGCGAGGCTGTGGGCCAGGTCGGCGCCGCCGAAGCAGATGATGTCGCCGCCGGGGCCGGCCTTCAGCGCGGCGAGCTGGTCGAGGTCGCTCAGCAGCTCGGCGTTCCAGCCGGGCTCGCCCGACAGCGTCTTCGAGACCACCACGCGGGGCCGCTGGTTGTAGGCCACGGCGAAGTCGCGCATGTCCTGCGGCATGGCCGCGTTGTGCTCGGCCGACAGCCAGAAGTCGCGCTGATACTCGAACACGACGCGGCCGTAGACGAACAGGTCGCCCGCCTCCATCGCCCAGCCCGACCACTTGGTCGCGACCAGGTCCGACCAGGGCGGCGGCACGAACTCGCCGTCGGGATCGGTGGTGAAGCCGTCGAGGCTGACGACCTGGGAAACGATCAGCTTGCGCATCGGGGGAGGTCCTAGGGATCGCGTGGCCGGCTGGGTGCGCCGAATATCCGGATCAATAATAAAACCAGTTGCAAAAGAAAAGCAGAAAATTGCGAACGCATCGCAGGGCGGCTTGCCAGCGGCGAGCCAGCGAATACGGTCGCGGGGCGAACGGACTGCGGAGGGCTTCAGGTGGCGGACGGGAACGACGCGGCGGCGCGCCGGCCGGCCCTGCCGGTGAAGTTCCTGTACGGCCTGGGGAACATGGGCGAGTCGGCCTTCATCGCCGCGGTCGCTTTCGTGTTCTTCTACTACACCGCCGTGCTGGGGCTTTCAGGCAGCCTTGTGGGCGCGGCGCTGTTCCTGGGCCTCTGCGCCGACGCGGTGGTCGACCCGTTCTTCGGCTCCTGGTCCGACAACATCCGTTCGCGGTTCGGGCGGCGCGTGCCGCTGATGGCGTTCGGCGGGCCCCTGATGGCGGTGTCGGTCGGCATGCTGTTCGCTCCGCCGCCGGGCCTGCCGGAACTCGCCCTGTTCGCCTGGCTGGCCGGCTGGGCGATGGTGGTCCGCGCCGGCGTCTCCATGTTCCACGTGCCCTACGTGGCCCTGGGCGCGGAGATGTCGTCCGACTACCACGAACGCTCCAGTGTCGTGGCCTGGCGCACGGTCTTCGGCATCCTGTCGACCGGCACGGCGACGGGCCTGGCCTATTCCGTCTTCTTCAAGGGCGAGGGCGGCCTGCAGCGGCCAGAGGGCTATCCGCCCTTCGGCTGGACGATCGCCGCCCTGATCGCCGTCTCGACGCTGGCCAGCACCCTGGGCGTGGCGCGTTACGCCGGCGGCCTGCCGGGCGAGACGCCGGTGGCCCGGCCGCTTCTCCAGCGTTTGCCGGGCGAGGTGGCCGAGATGTTCCGCAACGCCTCGTTCCGCACGCTCTTCTTCTCGGCGGCCATCTGCTACACGGCCGTGGGCGTGAACCAGGCCTTCAACAGCCACGCCTACGTCTTCGTCTGGAAGCTCCAGCCGGCGATGATCCAGACGATCACCTTCGCGTTCCTGGGCGGGCTGTTCGCGGGCGTGCCGCTGACCCCGCTGATCGCGCGCCGCCTGGAGAAGAAGGTCGTGGTGCTGATCGGCATGAGCCTGGTCGCCGGCGCCTGGATCGCGATGGGCCTGCCCCGGATCCTCGACCTCGTGACCCTGTCCGGCCGTCCGGCGGTGCCCTACCTCGCGGGGCTGGCCGTGGTGATGGGTCTGGGCGCGGGCTTCTGCGCCATCGGCTATCCCTCGATGATGGCCGACGCCGCCGACGAGCACGAGCACCTGTTCGGCCGCCGCCGCGAAGGACTCTATTTCGCCGGCCTGGGCTTCGCCTTCAAGGCGGCGACCGGCCTGGGCGTGCTGGTCTCGGGCGTCGCCCTGGACGTGATCGGCTTCCCCAAGGACGTCGGCCGCCAGGTGGGCCTGGTGCTGTCCGAGGACCTGCAGGATCGGGTGATCTTTGCCTGGGCGCCGTTCTCGGCGCTGTTCGTCCTGGGCTCAATGGCGGTCATGGCGGCCTACGCCATCTCGCGGCGGCGCCATGCCGAGGTCGCTGCGGCCCTGCGGCTTCGCCGGAGGCCGGCCGAATAGCCCCGTGACGTGGCGTCACGGTTGCCAGGACCCGTAAGGGGGATAGCGTTCCTCCAACAAAGAACCGCACGGGGAGGACACCAGGTGGCGGTCGCGGAAGGAATCGGTCGTCCGGCCATCGAGCCGGGCGTGGTCGCAGGCGCGGGCGCACTTCGACCGCCGGCCGGGGTGAAGTTCTTCTACAGCGTCGGGCAGTTCATCGAGTCCGGCTATCTGGCCGTGAACACCTTCGTGTTCTTCTACTACACGGCCGTGCTGGGCCTCTCGGGCAGCCTGGTCGGCGCGGCGCTGGCGATCAGCATGACCGTGGACGCGGCGTTGGATCCGCTGATCGGCTCGTGGTCCGACAGCGTGCGCTCGCGCTTCGGCCGGCGCCTGCCGGTGATGCTGCTGGCCGCGCCGCTGACCATGCTGACCATGGGCCTGCTGTTCGCCCCGCCGTCGGGGATGACGCCGGTCCTGCTGTTCCTCTGGCTGACCCTGACCAAGGGCGGCCTGCGCGCCTTCGCCTCGATGTACAACATCCCGTACTTCGCCCTGGGCGGGGAGATGTCGGACGACTACGTCGAGCGCTCGCGGATCGTCTCGTACCGGCTGCTATCGGGCATCCTGGTCAGCGTGATGATCACCGCCCTGGGCTATTCGGTCTTCTTCGCCGGCGAGGGAGGGCTGCAGCAGCCCGACAACTATCCGCAGTTCGGCTGGACGATCGCCGTCATGGTGCTGGCCGGCGGCCTGATCTGCTGCGCGGGCCTCTGGCGCTTCGCCGCCGCCTTGCCGCAGCCCACCACCGCGCCCGAGCCGATGATGCGCCGCTTCGCGGGAGAGGTCGCCGAGCTGGTCCGCAACCGCACCTTCGTGATCCTCTTCATGTCGATGCTGCTGTTCGCCAGCGCGGTCGGCGTCCACCAGGCGCTGAACAACCACACCTACGTCTTCGTCTTCAAACTGCGGCCCGAGACGATCCAGTTCATCACCTACATCTACCTCGCCGGCATCCTGGCGGGCGTGCCGCTGACGCCAGCGCTGCTGCGCCGGATGGAGAAGAAGACGGTCTCGGCCATCGGCTTCGCCATGGTCGCCGTCGGCTGGCTCGTTGTGCCGGGCCTGCGCGGCTTCGGACTCCTCACCCCCACGGGCGCGGCGGCGCTGCCCTGGCTGTTCGCGACCTCGGCGGTCTTCGGCCTGGCCTCGGGCCTGATCTTCATCGTCTTCCCGTCGATGATGGCCGACGCGGCCGAGGAGCACGAGCACGTGCGGGGCTCGCGCCGGGAGGGCCTGTTCTTCTCGGGCCTGGGATTCGCGGGCAAGGCGGCCGGCGGGATGGGCCTGCTCATCGGCGGCCTGGCCCTCGACCTCCTGCACTTCCCCCGCGAGGTGGGCCGCCAGGTGCATGCGGCGGTGGACCCCAACGTGCTGTCCCACCTCGCGCTGGCCTGGGGCTGGGCCCCCGCCGCCCTGGTCGGTGTCGGCGCCGTGGTCTTCTCGCCCTACGCCATCACCCGCGCCCGGCACGAGGAGATCACCGCCGCTCTGCGGGTCCGCCGCAGCGAGGTCGGGGGCGCGTGACGCAAGGTCAGAGTTGCCAGCCGCCATCAGAAGGATACCGTTCCTTCAAACAATGAAGTGGCGTGGAGGAACGAGGTGGCGGCGGTTGACGCATTGGGCGGGCCCGCGCCCGCCGCGCTTGAGGGCGAGCTGAAGCCGCCGTTCCACGTGAAGCTGCTCTACGCGTTCGGCCAGGCGATCGAGTCCGGCTACCTGATCGTCGCGGGCTTCGTCTTCTTCTACTACACCGCCGTCCTCGGCCTCTCCGGGACCATGGTGGGGGTGGCTCTGGCGATCAGCATGTGCCTGGACGCCGTGATGGACCCGCTGATCGGGTCGTTCTCCGACAACCTACGCACCCGCTTCGGACGTCGTCTGCCGCTGATGGCCCTGGGCGCGCCGCTGACCGGCCTGGCGCTCTGGATGCTGTTCTCGCCGCCGCTGGGCCTGCAGCCGCTGATCCTGTTCACCTGGCTGGTGGCCTTCAAGATGGCCCTGCGCGGCGTAGCCTCGCTCTACAATCTGCCCTACGCCGCGCTGGGGGCCGAGATGGCGAGCGGCTACGCCGAACGCGCCAGCGTGGTGGCCTACCGCGGGGTCTTCGGCGTGCTGATCAGCATCGCCGTGACGATCCTCGCCTATTCGCTCTTCTTCGCCGGCCCCGGCGGCCTGCAGTATCGCGGCTACTATCCGGCGTTCGGCGCCGGCATGGGCACGCTGCTGTTCGCGGGCGGGGCGATCTGCTGCCTGGGCGTCTGGAGCTATGCGCGACGGCTGCCGCAGCCGACGACGCCCGGCTCCACCCTGTTCGGCGGCCTGGCCCGGGAGTTGCCCGAGGTGTTCCGCAACGCCTCGTTCCGTTCGCTGTTCGTCTCGGCGCTCAGCTTCTGGATCGCCGCCGGCGTGAACGGGGCGCTGAACAACCACGCCTACACCTTCGTGTGGAAGCTGACGCCCCAGATGATCCAGCCGGTGAACCTGGCCTTCTACGTCGCGATCATGCTGGGCGTGCCGATCACCCGGCCGCTGCTGGGCCGGTTCGAGAAGAAGACGGTGATCCTCCAGGGGCTGGCGCTGGTGATCGTCTCGATGACCGTGCTGCACAGCCTGCGCGCCATGGGCCTGTTCGCGCCCGCCGGCCCGGCGGCCGTCCCGTTCCTGATGGCCAATGCGGCCCTGGGCGGCATCGGCATCGGCCTCCTGGTCGTGGCCTATCCGGCGATGATGGCCGACGCCGCCGATGAGCACGAGATGCTGTTCGGCGCCCGGCGCGAAGGGCTTTATTTCGCGGGGCTGGGCTTCGCGTCCAAGGCCGCCACGGGCCTGGGCCAGATGGTGGCCGGCTTCGCGCTCGACGCGCTCCGCTTCCCCGACACGGCCCACGCGGCGATCGGCGCCACGGTGCCAGAGCACACTTTACGCCTGCTGATCCTGGCCTGGGGTCCGTTCGCGGCCCTGTTCGGCGTCGGCGCGGGCCTGGCGCTGCTGCCCTATGCCGTCACCCGCGAACGCCACGCCGAACTCGCCGCCCGCCTCCACGTGAAACGGGCCGAAGACGTGCGGGAAGGGCGGAGTTCTTAGCTTCTTCTTCCCGCGAAGTGGGAGAGGAAGGCGCTCAGTGGGGGACGTAGCTCCGCAGCACGTCTTCTATGATGCGTTCGAGCTGCTCGATGGTGCCGCACTGCTTGGCCACGTGGCAGAAGCGGGCGTAGCGGTTCATGACGCTGTCGCCCTGGCCCCAGTAGCTCTCGGGCTCCGGGTTCAGCCAGATCACCGCGCGGGCCCGGTCGTGGATCGTGCGCATGATGTCGAGCCGCGGGTCGGCGAAGTTCGAGCGGCCGTCGCCCAGGATGATCACAGTCGTCCGCCGGTCCAGGCTGTCCAGGTGCTGCTCAGCGAAGTCCTGCAACGAGCGGCCATAGTCGGTCTGCTGGAAGCCGATTTCCTGCAGCACCTTGAAGATCGCGCCCTCGACGCCGTTGTCGTCCAGGATGCCGTTGACGCTGATCATCCGTCCCGAGAAGGCGAAAGCGTCCATCCGGTCGACCACCTCGTTCAGCGAATAGAGGAAGGTCAGCAGGAACTGGGCGGCCGCGGCCACCGACTTGCTGACGTCGCAGATCGCCACGATCGACGGCTTGTCGACCTTCTTGACCTTCCAGGCGATGTCGAACGGCACGCCGCCGTAGCCCATGGATTTCCGCAGCGTGCGGCGGACGTCCAGGTGGCCGACGCGGTTGGTGCGGCGGCGGCGCGAATATTTGGCGGCCAGCCGCTTGGCCATCTTCTTCACCAGCGCCTGCATCAGCTGGTAGTCGACCGGGTCGACTCCGCCGTCGGCGTTGAGCTGCTTCTTCGCCAGCCGCTCCTCGCGCAGCTCGCGGGCCGAGCCGGCGGCATAGAGGTCGTGCTGGCGGGCCACGTACTGCTGGGCTTGCGTGAAGAGGTCGCGCCGGGCCTCGTCCAGCCGGTCGGCCAGGCCCTGGCCCTCGCCGTTCGGCATGCGCCGGGCGTTGGCGATGATCCGCTCGATCTCCTCCAGGCCCATCTCCTCCAGCAGCCGGCGCGTCAGCCGCGAACGCTGGGTGGTCAGGCGGATGTCGGCCACGCCGGCGCGGGCGGCGGCCTCCTCCATCGACTGCTGGATCTGGGCGCGGTCGCCCTGCAGCACCGCCTGGGCGAGCTGCGAGCTCTCGGTCGCCGCCATGTCCTCCTCGCTGGGCTCGCCCTGCGGCGAGCTGGAGGGCGGCGGCATGGAGACGGCGTCGCGGGCGAAGAAGGTCTCGAACACCTGGTCGAAGCGGCCGACCTCGTCCTCCGACTTGGCAAGCGTCGAGCACAGGGCGTCGCGGAACAGTTCGCGGTCGCCGTAGCCCGTCACCGCCACCGCGCGCGACGCGTCGATCGCCTCGGCTGGCGAGACCCGGACGTCGGCGGCGCGCAGGGCGCGGAAGAACTGTTCGAGGGTGTGCTGCATCAGCGGGCCATCACCGCTTGTGCAGCAGCTCGACCACCTGGGGTTCGATGGCGGAGACGTCCTGCTCGAACTTCAGGATCACGTTCAGCGTATCGCGCACCACCTCAGGGGCTAGGCTGTCGGCGTGCAGCAGCACCAGCGCGCGGGCCCAGTCCACCGTCTCGGAGATCGACGGCGACTTGCGCAGGTCCAGCGTCCGCAGGGTCTGGACGAAGGCCACCAGTTCGCGGGTCAGCTTCGCCTCGATGCCCGGCACGCGGGTCGCCACGATCTTCTCCTCCAGCGCCGCCTCGGGCAGCGGGATGTGCAGGTGCAGGCAACGGCGCTTCAGGGCGTCGCCCAGGTCGCGGACGTTGTTCGAGGTCAGGAACACCAGCGGCGGGGTCTTGGCCTTCAGCACGCCCAGCTCGGGAACCGAGACCTGGTAGGCCGACAGCACCTCCAGCAGGAAGGCCTCGAACGCCTCGTCCGACTTGTCGACCTCGTCGATCAGCAGCACGCAGCCGTCGTCGTGGCGCAGCGCCTGCATCAGCGGGCGGGGCTCCAGGAACGGCTCGGAGAAGAAGAGGTCGCCCATGCCGTGCAGGCGGTCCATGGCGGCGTCCATGTCGGGGGCGTCCGACAGCGCCTCGCCCATCCGGTCCTTCAGGATCTGGGTGTAGAGCAGCTGCTTGCCGTACTTCCACTCGTACAGCGCCTTGGACTCGTCGAGGCCCTCGTAGCACTGCATGCGGATCAACGGCAGGCCGAGCAGCTTGGAGGTGGAGAGCGCCAGCTCGGTCTTGCCGACGCCGGCCGAGCCCTCGACCAGGATCGGCTTCTCCAGCTTCACGGCCATGAACAGCGCCGTCGCGATGCGGCGCGAGGCGATGTAGCCGACGCTGCCCAGGCCCTCGATCAGGGCGTCGACGGAGGCCAGCGGGTCCGCGGCGTTGGCCGCGGCCGCCGGATTGGAAATGGTCAAAGCAACGGTCTTTCGAAATGGACGTCTGAAAGCCCGATTGTGCCGCGCTCGCGCCGGTCAGGCAAACGCGCGTTTGAGCGCGGGCGGTAAACCGTTGAAAACCGGGCTTTACGGCGAATTCACGAAGCGTGGGTATGGCAGTGGACCATGCGGCCCTCCGCGTCCGTTGCGTTCGCCCCGAGCCTCGCGGTCTCCGCGAGGGCGGCGGAGCGCGACCTGACGCTCGCCGCGCCGCTGCGCGGGGACGGCTACTGAGATGTTCAGCCGGCTCTCCACCCGCCTGACCGTCCTCTACGCCGCCCTGTTCGGGGCGGTGCTGCTGGTGGTCTCGCTGGCGGTGTTCCTCGCCATCTCGGGCGCGGCCGAGCGCCAGGTGCGCGGCGAGCTCGCCGCCGCGGGCACGGTGTTCGACCGGGTCTGGTCGCTCCGGTCCGAGCGCCTGCGGGAGGGCGCCAGCCTCCTGTCCCGCGACTTCGGCTTCCGCGAGGCCGCCGCGACCGGTGACGCCCCCACCATCGCCTCGGCCCTGGAGAACCTGCGCGGCCGGATGGGCGTGGATTACGCCTTCATGGTCGACGCCCAGGGGCAGGTGACCGGCGCCCGCTTCGCCGCGGTCGACCGGGCCGCCGTGTCCAAGGCCTTCGAGACCGCCGACGACCCGTCGGGTGTGTTCATGCTGGGTGGTGAGCCCTATCAACTGGTGAGCGCCCCGGTGCTGTCGCCCGAGCTGATCGGCTGGGTGGTCTTCGCCGTCCGCCTCGACGCCAAGGAGATGCAGGCGCTGGAGCGCCTGTCGGCCATCCCGTTGGACGCCATGGTGCTGCACCGCGCCGGCGGCCAGGGCTGGACCAATCCGAAGGCTCCGGCCGAGCTGAGGACCGCGGCTGTGCGCAAGGTTATCGACCGCTCGCTGAGCGCCAGGGCGCGACCCGAGATCCTCGATCTCGCCAGTGGGCGCACCGTCGCCCTGGTGAAACGGCTGCCGGCCATCGAGGCCGACGGCGGCGCGGTGCTCCTGCTGCGCTATCCGCTGGCGTTGGCGCTGAAACCCTATCAGCCGCTGCTGATCATCGTCGCCCTGCTGGGCGTGGGCGGCCTGGCGGTGGTGAGCTGGGGCAGCTGGGCGCTGGCGCGCGGTGTCACCCGCCCGATCTCCGAACTGGACGAGGCGGCGCATCGCCTGCAGCGCGGCGAGGACGCCCATGTCGAGATCGACAGCAGCGACGAGATCGGCCGCCTGGCCGAGAGCTTCAACGCCATGGCCGCCGAGATGCGCGAGCGCGAGCGCAAGATCAGCCACCAGGCGCTGCACGACCAGGACACCGGCCTGCCCAACCGCCTGGCGCTGGAGCAGGTGGTCGAGGGGCTCACCGGCTTCCCCGAGGGCTCGGTCTTCGTCTGCGCCCTGGGCTTCGACCGCTACAGCCACATGCGCCACGCCATCGGCCACAAGCTGTCGGCACAGGCGGTGCGGATGGTGGGCAACCGCCTGGCCGGCCTGGCGCCCGCCTGCGGCGTGGCCCGCATCTCGGCCGACATGCTGGGCTTTGTGATGATCGCCGACGACGAGCAGGCGGCGCTCGGCGACGTTCAGCGGCTGCTGATCTCGCTGGAACAGCCGGTCCGCGTGGCCGGCGAGCCGATCGACGTGGCCCTCAGCGTCGGGCTGGCGCCCCTGGGCAGCGATGTGGCCCAGTCGGTGGAGCGCGCCAGCATCGCCCTGGACCAGGCCCGCACCGGCCGGTCCAAGACCGCGGTGTTCGACGCCGAGGCCTATGGCGATCCGGCCGCGAACCTCTCGCTGATGTCGAACCTGCTCACCGGCATCCTGCAGGACCAGCTCGTGCTGTGGCACCAGCCCAAGTACGACATGCGCCGGCAGGCGGTGACGGGTGTCGAGGCGCTGGTGCGCTGGAACCACCCGACCCGCGGGATGATCTTCCCCGACGTCTTCATCACCATGGCCGAGGAGACCGGCCACATCCGCGCCCTGACCGAATGGGTGGTGCGCCGCGCGCTCGAGGACCAGCGGACCATGGCCGCCGCCGGGCACGAGATCAGCGTGGCGGTGAACATCTCGGGCCGCGTGCTGGGCGAGCCCGACTTCGTCGACTTCTGCGCCCGCGAGCTGACCAAGGCGGTGGGCAAGGTCTGTTTCGAGGTCACCGAGACGGCGGTCATCGAGAACCCCGACGTGGCGCTCAACATGATCGACGCCTTTGCCGAGATGGGCGCCTCGATCTCGATCGACGACTACGGCTCGGGCCTGTCGTCGCTGGCCTACCTCAAGCAGATCCGCGGTCACGAGCTGAAGCTGGACCGCTCGATCGTCAAGGATGTGACCACCAGCCAGCGCGACGCCCTGATCGTACGCTCGACCATCGACCTGGCCCACAGCCTGGGCCTCAAGGTGGTGGCCGAGGGGATCGAGACGCAGGACGGCTTCTCGCTGCTGGCGGCGATGGGCTGCGACATGGCGCAGGGCTTCGTGATCGCCCGGCCGCAGCCCCTGGACCAGCTGCTGGAGTTCCTCGCGGAGGATCGGCCCGCCGCCGCGCTGCGCGACGTAGGTTAGCGGAGGATCGAAGGTCGCAGCTCGACGACGGCCGAGGCCCGCTGGTTCGCGCCCGCCACCGTCACCGTTCTGGCCACCGGCGCCCGCGCCTTCAGGTCGGGATGCCAGACCAGCAGCGTCGCGCCGCCCGCCGGCACGTCTGGCACGCTGGCCACGCCGTCCACGCCCGACTTGGCCGCATACGGCGTGTCGGTGACGTAGATGAAGGCCACCATGCTGTCGTGGATGTTGCAGCCCAGCGAGACGGGGCCGGGCTTGTCGAAGGTCACCGTGCGGGTCTCGTCGCGGCCATAGAGCTTCAGCTCGAACTTCTTGGGCGCCGAGAACGAGTAGACGTGGTGGCGCACCTTGTCCCGGTTGGGGAAGCTCACCGTCGAGCCCACCGGCACGACGAGGACGTAGGGGCTGAACTGGATGTTCTGCTGGGCCATCACCATCGGCCAGCCCACCGTCATGGGTTTGCCGGCGGGAGCGCCGGCCGCGGGCCGCACCATCACGACGGCGTTGGGCACGAGGCGGCCGGCCTGGTCGCGGACCTCCACCGTGAGATCGCCTGCGAACGCGGGCGAAGCGAGGCAATAGGCCGCGAGTGCGAGGATCGTCTTCCGCATGATCCGACCAGTAACCGCAATCTGTTGAACCGGATTTAAAGGCCTTTCCGGCTAGTCGAGCTTCAGCAAGTAGGGCTGGGGTTATTCGATGAAAGCGCGCGTATTGGCGCTGTCCGCGGCGGCCGCCTTGATGATCGCCGGCCCCGCGGCGGCGGACGACTTGCGTCCCCTGGGCAAGCTGCTGCTGACCGGCGGCGTCACCAACGTCGAGGGCGCGGGCGGCGGCGGCCTGGCCAGCTGGGCCACCATCACCGGCTACGAGACCCGCGAGGGCATCGGCGCCAACGTCCACGGCACGCTGGTCGAACTGCCCGACTACCAGTTCCGCGCCTACGGGGCGGCGGTCGGCTTCTACGACCGGATCGAGCTCTCCTACGCGCGCCAGGCGTTCGACACGCAAGGGACCGGCGCCAAGTTGGGTCTCGGCAAGGGGTTCACCTTCCACCAGGACGTCCTGGGCGCGAAGGTCCGGGTTCTGGGCGACGCCATCTACAACCAGGACAGCTGGGTCCCGCAGGTGGCGGTCGGCGTCCAGTACAAGAACGTCGACAAGGCGTCCGTCGTCGCCTTGCTGGGCGCGCAGGACGACAGCGGCGTCGACTACTATGTGGCGGCTACCAAGGTGCTGCTGTCCGAAAGCCTGGTGCTGAACGGCACGGTCCGCGCCACCAAGGCCAACCAGGCGGGCCTGCTGGGCTTCGGCGGCCCGGGCGGCAAGGATGACTACAGCGTGCAGTTCGAGGGCTCGGCCGGCGTACTGCTCTCCAAGCGCCTGCTGGTCGGCGGCGAGTACCGCACCAAGCCCGGCAACCTGGGGCTCGAGGAGGACGACTGGTGGGACCTGTTCGCGGCCTACGCCGTGAACAAGAACCTCTCGGTCACCGCCGGCTACGCCGATCTCGGGACCATCGCCACCTTCAAGGGCCAGCGCGGCCTCTACCTCTCGCTGCAGGCAGGCTTCTGATGCTGACCGCCCTCGCCATGGCCGCCGCCCTCGCCGCCGGCGCGCCCGAGATCCCGAGCGCGCAGTTCCCCAACGAGGAAGCCGTCGATCCCTACACGACGTCCAACGCCAACGCGGGCGCGACGCCGTTCGAGGGCGACGAGATGTTGAAGGCGTTCCACGGCCGCGAAGGCATAGGCCGCGTCGTCGACACCATGGTCGATCTCAATGTCGCGGACCCTCAGATCGGCGACTTCTTCCGCGCCACCGACCTCGTGCGCCTGCGCCGGACGCTGAGGGAGCAGTTCTGCTACGTCCTGAACGGCGGCTGCGACTACACCGGTCGGGCGATGAAGGAGACCCACAAGGACCAGGGGACCCAGAACGCCGACTTCAACCGACTGGTGGAGAACCTGCAGAAGGCGATGGACAAGGAGGGCGTGCCCTTCCGCGCCCAGAACCGTTTCCTGGCGAAGCTCGCGCCGATGCAGCGGGCGATCGTGGAGCGCTAGGCGTAGATCGCGAAGATCACGTGCATGGTGGGGGCGTTCACGTGCTGCACCGAGAAACTGGGCTGGTTCGGCGTGAGCAGGTTGTCGCAGCGCCGGTACTCGGTGAAGTCGACGTCGCGGCCGATGACGGACAGGACCGTTTCGTTCTGCGAGTGGTTGTTGAAGTCCGCCTGGGCGGCGAGGCGGTCCCCGGCCGCGAATATGAATGCCCTCATTTGAGCTCCTGCCTGCGGATCGCGTCGGCCATGATGGCGCGGAAGTCGAGGTTGAACGTCCTGAACGCGAGCAGGATGTCGTCGAAGGTCTCCGCGCGGCGGGCCTGGTCGAGCTGCTTCGGCGCGATCGACGCCTTGCTCGCGAGGTAGTCCAGGGCCTTGTCCCATTTCGCCGCCGCGCCCTCGGGACCGCTGCGCAGATAGATCGACAACGCGTCGCTATCCGTGCCGATCGACGCGGCCAGCGCCTTGGCGGCGGCGGCGCGCGCATCGGCCTCCGCGCTCTGCGCGGCCGCTTCGTTGGCGATGAGGGTCAGGCAGCGGCGGTCGAGCTCGTCCTCGATCAGGTTTTCAGCCGGTCTGCGATTGGGATTTCGCAGCCGCACGACACAGGTCATCTCGACTTCATTGAAGCTGTTCGTGTCCTTGACGATCGCCTTCACGGTGTCGGCCACCTTCTCGACGACGGCCTGGCTCGGGCCGGAATAGCCACCGCCCGCGTCGAACTGCGCGCCCGTTCCGGCGCTGGCCGACATCCCGAACACATGCTTCTCCGCCAGCGCCGTGAAGGTCGCCGTGCGCTTCTTGGCGTTCGAGACATGGGTCTTCGCGACCTCGACCTTCGCGGAGGCGGCGTCGCACTCCGCCTTCTTCGCCGCGAGCTCTTCCTGCTTCTTCGCGGTGTCGGTCTTCACCGCGTCGGTGGCGTCGGCCGCGGCGTTCGGGATGGTCTTCGCCTTGATCGCCTCGCATCCCTCCTCGCCGAGCTTGATCGCCTTGTAGCCCGTCTCGGTCTTGGTCAGGTCCAGCTCGGCCGCGGCCTCGTCCTCCTGTGCGTTCTTGAGCGCGTCGTAGAGCGCGGAGGGATCGGTGTAGGTCGCCGCGGCGGCGCCGGCGGACAGAACGGTCGACTTGGCCTTCACGGCGCCCGTGAGCTGCTCGATCGCCAGCACGGCGACCATGGCGCGCTGGTCGCGGGCCGCCTGGACGATGAACTCGTCATTGGAAATGGCCCCGCCCATGTAGCGTTCGCAGGTCCGGAACAGGGACTCGCGAAGCAGATTGACGGTCTGCGTCCGTTCGATGGTCGCCGCCGTTTCGCTCATGGCGAGCGCGGCCCTGGCCTTCACCTCCGGCGACGCGCCGCCCAGTCCTGCTCCGGCGAGGTCGCCGGTGAAGGATGTGCTGAAGGCGCTGAAGGCGTCCGGCGGCGGCTCGGAGCAGAAGCGCTGGACGTAGGCCTTCGTGGCGGGATCCTGCACGCGCGTGCTCAGGATCGCCCGCTGCTTGGCGTCGATGAACGTCAGCCGCGCGCCGGCCGTGTTCGAGAGGTCGTCCACCCTGTGGATCGACGTCAGGTTGGCGCATCCGCCTAGAACCAGTGCGCCAAGGCTGGCGCACGCAATTGCGATGACCTTCGGAAGCATCGGCGTCGTTCCCCCAAACGCCAAGAGGCTTAACCATAAGTCTGCGAGAACAACTTACAAGTGTTCTGGTGATTTTGACTCGCTTCGAGCGCGGCGAAGCCCAGGGGATCGGCCTTCCACGCGGCGTAGCGCTGCGGCAGGCAGCGGGCGCAGGGGCGATAGCCGGCGGCGATGGCGTGGGCCTCCTCGGCGAAGAACACCCGGTGGCCCACATAGTGGCCCGCCGCGATCCAGCGCAGCGCGCTGGGGCAGTCCAGCCGGCCGTAGCCCTTCAGCCGGCGATGGCCGCCGAGCAGGCCGGGCGTCTCGCTCTCATACGATTGGCCGTCGGGGCCGATGAGCCGGAACATGCCGGCGAGGGTGGCCGCGACCCTGGCCCGCGTCTGGCGACAATCGGCCCCCAACCCCAACGCTCGTCATCGCCGGGCTTGTCCCGGCGACCCAGGATCTCCGCGGGTCGGAAATGAATGAGGCGTCGCCGAGGGCTCCCGGCGACGCCATGCGATCATGGATGGCCGGGACAAGCCCGGCCATGATGAGCCTGAAAAACGTCTCAGACGTCGAACGTCACGCCTTGAGCCAGCGGCAGGGTCTTGCCGTAGTTCAGGGTGTTGGTGGCGCGGCGCATGTAGGCCTTCCAGGAATCGGAGCCCGCCTCGCGGCCGCCGCCGGTCTCCTTCTCGCCGCCGAACGCCCCGCCGATCTCGGCGCCCGAGGGGCCGATATTGACGTTGGCGATGCCGCAGTCCGAGCCCTGGGCCGAGATGAACAGCTCGGCCTCGCGCATGTCGTTGGTGAAGATCGACGACGACAGGCCCTGCGGCACGTCGTTCTGCATCGCGATGGCGTCGCCGAGGTCGCGGTACTTCATGACGTACAGGATCGGCGCGAACGTCTCGCGCTTCACCACGTCGGCCTGCTGGGCGATCTCGACCAGGGCGGGGCGGGCGTAGAAGGCCTCGCCGATCTCGACGCGCTCGCCGCCCACGACCTGGCCGCCGGCGGCCTTGGCGTCGGCGAGGGCCTTCTGCATCAGCTCGAAGCCCTGGGCGTCGATCAGCGGGCCGACCAGCGTGCCGGTCTCGCGCGGATCGCCCACCTTCACCGAGCCGTAGGCCGCCTTCAGGCGCGGCAGGAGGGCGTCGTAGACGCTCTCGTGCACGAACAGGCGCCGCAGCGTGGTGCAGCGCTGGCCGGCGGTGCCCATGGCGGCGAAGGCGACGCCGCGAATGGCCAGGTCCAGGTCGGCGGTCGGCGCGATGATCGCGGCGTTGTTGCCGCCCAGCTCCAGCAAGGCGCGGGCGAAGCGTTGCGCCAGGCGCGGGCCGACGGCGCGGCCCATGGCGGTGGAGCCGGTGGCGCTGACCAGCGGGACCTTCGGATGGTCGACCAGGGCCTCGCCCACTTCGCGGCCGCCGATGACGACGGAGGACAGGCCGGCCGGGACGTCGCCGAACCTGGCGCAGGCGCGCTCGAACAGGGCCTGGGTCGCCAGCGCCGTCAGCGGGGTCTTCTCGCTGGGCTTCCAGACGCAGGCGTCGCCGCAGACGAAGGCCAGGGCCGAGTTCCACGACCACACGGCCACGGGGAAGTTGAAGGCCGAGATGACGCCGACCACGCCCAGCGGGTGCCAGGTCTCCATCATCCGGTGGTCCGGCCGCTCGGTGGCGAGCGTCAGGCCGAACAGCTGGCGCGACAGGCCCACGGCGTAGTCGCAGATGTCGATCATCTCCTGGACCTCGCCCAGGGCCTCGGAGGTCACCTTGCCGGCCTCCAGGGTGACGAGGGCGCCCAGGTCCGCCTTGGCCGCGCGCAGTTCCTCGCCGAACAGGCGGACCAGCTCGCCGCGACGGGGCGCGGGCGTGTTGCGCCAGGCGAGGAACGCGCCGTGGGCGGCCTCGATGGCGGCGTCGACCTCGGCCTTCGAGGCGTCGTGGACGTGCGCCATGACCTCGCCGGTCACCGGCGAGCGGACGGGGCGGGTCCCGCCGGTCCACAGGGCCTCGGCGACGCCGAGGCGGGCGAGAACGGCGGAGGCTTCCGCGGCGGCGGAGGTGATCTTGGCTTGGACGGTCATGACGGGGCTCTGGTCTTACTCGGCGGCGGCGCGAAACGGCGCGGTCGCGGGTTCCGACGCGTAATAGCGCCCGAAGCGGTTCGCGAGGAAGGCGTGCAGCGGAATATCTTCCTGGCGGATGAAGCCCGTGGCGGGCAGCGAGCCGTCGGCCAGCATGTCCAGCACCGCGCAGATGGCGCCGGCGGTGGTGATCTGGATCGCGCTCTTCACCTCGCCGCCGACCTCCTGGGAGAAGACCTTGTTGACGTAGGTCTCCTGCATCAGGTGGCCCTTCTTCATGCCGGAGACGGTGACGAAGACGATGACCACGTCCTGCATGGTGGCCGGGACCGAGTTCTCCAGGATGTCCTTGAGCACGTCGCGGCGGTTGCGCAGGTTCAGGTCGTTCAGCAGCGCCTTCATGATCGCCGCGTGGCCCGGATAGCGAATGGTCTTGTAGTTCAGGTTCCGCACCTGGCCGTCGAGGGTGTGGCACAGCGTGCCCAGGCCGCCCGAGGTGTTGAAGGCCTCGTAGGTCACGCCGTCCAGGGCGAACTCCTCGCACTCCTCCAGGGCCGGCGTCTCGCGCAGCTTGCCGTTGGTGATCGCCTCGCAGGGCTCGCAGTATTCGTTGATCACCCCGTCGGTGGACCAGGTGAGGTTGTAGTTCAGGGCGTTCGACGGATAGCGCGGCAGGGCGCCCACGCGCAGGCGCACGTCGTGCAGCTGGTCGAAGTGCTTGATCAGGTCCCAGGCGGCGATGGTGATGAAGCCGGGGGCCAGGCCGCACTGCGGGATGAAGGCCGTCTTCGAGTCCTTGGCCAGCTCGCGGACGATCCGGCTGGCGGCCACGTCCTCGGTCAGGTCCAGGTAGTGGGCGCCGGCGCCCTTGGCGGCGCGGGCGACGGCGGTGGTCAGGTGGTAGGGCGCGCAGTTCACCACGGCGAAGCAGCCGGCGAGGCGGGCGGTCAGGGCGCCGGACTCGTCGATGGCCATGGCGGCGGTGGTCACGTGGGCGCGGCCGGCGAATTCGCCGAGGGCCTCGGCCGACTGGTCGATCAGGACGGCCTCGTAGGCGCCCGATCCGACGAGAAGATCCACGACGGTGGACCCGATCTTACCCGCACCGACGACGGCGACCTTGCGCATATAAGAACCTCCCTGTGAGCCGACTCAGAATCCGGCGCGGGCCGGCCACTTTCAATTGGCGCACCGGCGATTTGCGGGCGTACATTGGGCGGATCGCCGACTGGATTGCGCGGAACGCCGATGGACGACCTGGACGAGCACCTTCTCGCGAGACTGCGCGACAACGCCCGCGCCCCGGTGGCCGAACTGGCCCGCGCCCTGGGCCTCTCGCGCACCACGGTGCAGAGCCGCCTGGCCAAGCTGGAGCGCACCGGTGTCATCGCCGGCTATGCCGTGAAGCTGGCCGGCGCCTATGAGGCGGGCCGCGTCCAGGCCTTCATCATGCTGACCGTCGAGCCCAAGCAGGCGGCGGCGGTCACGTCGGCGTTGAAGCGGATGCCGGGCGTGCGCCGGCTGCAGTCGGTGAGCGGACCGTTCGACATGATCGCCACCGTCGAGGCCGCCGGCGTGGCCGAGATGGACGCCGTCATCGACGAGATCGGCGCCGTGAAGGGCGTCGAGCGCACCAACACCTCCCTGGTGCTCTCCACGAAGTTCGACCGCTGATGGCCACGATCCTGGCGATCCACGCCCATCCCGACGACATCGAGATCCTGATGGGCGGCACGCTGGCGCTGCTGAGCCGGGGCGGCCACCGCATCGTCGCCGTGACCGCCACGGCCGGCGAGGGCGGTTCGGCCGAGTTCGGCACGGAAGAGACCGGCCGCGTCCGCCAGGCCGAGGCCCGCCGGTCGGCCGAGGTGATCGGCGCAGAGTACCGCTGCCTGGGCTTCCCGGACCTCGGCGTCTTCAACGACGACCCATCGCGCCGGCGGGTCACCGAGCTGCTGCGCGACGTGCGGCCCGACCTGGTGATCACCGCCTCGCCCGCCGACTACCACCCCGACCACGAGGCCATCAGCGTCCTGGCCCGCGACGCCTGCTTCGCCGCCCCGGTGGCCAACTACCGGACCGGTGAGGCCGCCGCGCTGGACGCGATCCCGGCGCTCTACTTCACCGACGCCATCGGGGGACGCGACCGCAATGGGGTGAAGATCTCGCGGGACTTCGCCGTCGACGTGGGCGCGGCCTTCCAGTTCAAGCAGGCGATGCTGGCCCAGCACGAGAGCCAGGCCGCCTGGGTGGCCCGCCAGCACGGGATCGCCGACCACCTGGCCGACATGGACGCCTGGACCCGCCGCGTCGGCCGCGACTTCGGCGTCGAACTGGCCGAAGGCTTCCGCCAGTACCGCCACACGCCCTATCCGAAGGCGCCGGTGCTGCAGGATCTCCTCGGCGACGCGGTCCTGCCGGCTTCCTAGCGCGCCGGCTCCAGCGTCCGCCCGGCCTTCGCCGCGTCGTAGCGGTCCCACATGGGGCCGCACTCGATCACCTGCCGGGCCTCCAGCGCGCGGTCGATGGCCATCACCGTGAGGCCGGCCTCCATGGACTCGTAGGGCGTCACCGGGAACGCGGCGCGGCCCTCCAGGGCGGCCAGGAGGTCCAGCGCCATGGCCTGGTCGGCGCCGTTGTGGGCGTCGGCGGTGACGTTGCCGTACTCGATCTTCTCGGGCTTCCCGCGGAACAGCGCGCGGCGGACCATCAGCTTGTTGCGCACGAGGTCGGCGATCAGCGTCCCGTCGGTCCCGGCCACGTACCACCGCCGCTCGGTCAGCGCCGTATGGCTGTTGGCGTGGAAGCTGAGGCGCACGTCGTTCGCGTACTCCACCATCGCCACCTGGTGGTCGGTGACGTCCATGTCGGACTGGAAGGCGTCATTGGCCCCCGACCAGCCGGCGTCGCGCAGGGCGTAGGCGGCCGAGCCGTCCTCCCACAGTCGCGGCTTGTCGGCCCGTTCGGCCACGAAGATGCGGCGGCCGCCGAAGCTGGCGACCCGCTCGGGCCGCGCGCCCACGAGGCGGCCGAACACGTCGAAGTCGTGCACCACCTTGTCGAGGAAATAGCTGCCGCCCCACGCCTGCTTGCGCCGCCAGTTGCGGGCGAGATAGCCGCCGTGCTCTGGCGGCAGGTGCTCGGTGGCGTCGATCGAGACCAGCTCGCCGAGCTCCCCGCCGTCGATCCGCTGGATCACATCGCGCACGATGGGCAGTGAGCGCATGACCAGGCCCACGTGGACCGGAGGCGCCGCCTTGTCGGCCAGCCGGCGCGCTAGGGCCTCGGTCTCGTCCTCGGTGCGGACGATGGGCTTCTCGGCGAAGATCGGGACGCCCTGGTCCAGCGCGAAGGCCAGGTGCTCGAAGTGCAGGTGGTTGGGCGCGCCAAGCATCAGGAGGTCGAACGGCCCCGCCTTCATCAGCTCGGCCGGGCTGGCGAACGCGCGGCCCATGCGCACGCCGGCGGCCTCCAGGATCGGCTGGCCGACCGGGGCGGGGTCCACATGCCCCACGAGGTCCAGGTTCCAGCCCACCTCCTGCATGGCGGCGAGCACGTGGGCGATCCGCTGGCCTAGGCCGATCACGCCGATGCGATAGGTCGTCATGGGGGGATGATGCCCCGAGCGACCCCACTCGTCATCCCACGGCCGCCTGCCGAAGCCGAGCGGGAGACCCGGACTGAGTTCGATCGGCTCACCCCGGCGCGACGGGCGGCAAGCGGTCTCGCCGTCGCCGCCATGCAGCGGCGAACGGCCACGTTCCCTCCGCGGTTCCGATGTGGTGCTAGGTCTCGGAAATATCGGGTTTTTACGGGACTTCAACGAACGAGGTTCACAAAGGCCGATACGCTAAGGTTCTTTCGGTCGATGAAATCCCTCTCGCGCCGGTTCTTGATCAGCATCGCCGTCACGTCGCTGGTCCTGACCATCTTCGGCTCCCTGGGCGCCTTCGTGGTGTTCCAGCGCGAGCTGTCGAACCGGCAGATCGCCTACCTGGCCGACTACGTCCGCGAGCGCGCCAGCAACGTCGAGCGCCGCTTCTCGAACCTGTCGGCCTTGCACAAGGCCGCCGGCGAGGAGCTGGAGCGGCGCATGGACCGTCTGCCGCCGGCCGAGGTCGACCGTCTCGCCGACGTCTATTTCCCCAAGCGCGCCGACGGCACCCGCCGCAGCCGCGACGCCTATTTCGACGGGGCCATGACTGACGGCCGCTACGTCTACGGCATGGGCGCGCTGATGGTGCGGCCCGACGCCATGACGCCGCGCGAGAAGAAGGCCATGGTCGCCGCCTTCGACCTGGTGGCCAACTTCGGTCAGGCGGCGCGCGCCGACTACGACAACTTCTACTTCTTCTCGCCGCCGGCCACCCGGCTGGTGATCTTCGGCCCCGACCGGCCCGACAAGCTGATGTTCTACCGCCACGAGGCGCCGGCCGACCTCGACATCTCCAAGGAGGAGATGTCCTCGCTCACCAGCCCGCAGGCCGACCCGCAGCGGTTGACCCGCTGCACCAACCTGCAGCGGCTGATCCAGGACAAGGTGGGCGAGCGGCTGGCCACGGCGTGCCTGACGCCGGTCTATGTGCACGGCCGCTACGTCGGCGCCTTCGGCTCGTCGATCGAGCTGACGGGCTTCCTGGCCAATGCGGTGAAGACCTCGCTGCCCGGCGCCTCGACGCTGCTGGTGACCGGCAAGGGCGAGCTGATCGCCTATCCGGGCTTCACCGTGCCCGGCAAGGCGGCCGAGAAGACGGTGCGCGAATACGAGCGGCGCCTGGGCCTCAAGGCCATGGTCGCCGCCATCGGCAGGACCGGCCAGGAGAGCGGGGTGATCACCAGCCCCGACGGCCAGCAGATCGTGGCGTTCGGCCGGCTGGCCGGGCCCGACTGGTACCTGATGCTGACCTATCCGAAGGCGGCGGTGGCGGCCTCGGCCGCGCAGTCGGCCTCGTGGGTCCTGGTGCTCGGCGCCATCGCCACCGCGCTGCAGACCCTGCTGATCGTGTTCCTGGCGCGGCGCACCATCACCTGGCCGCTGCAGCGCCTGGCCCAGTCGTGCGAGGCCGCCGACGAGACCCGCCCCGACATGGCCGCCGAAGAGGCGCGCATGGACGAGATCGGCGTCCTGGCCCGTTCGCTCCGCGCCGAGCGCGAGAAGGCCGAGGCCGCCATGACCTCGCTGGAGGACCGGGTGCAGGAGCGCACGGCCCAGCTCGAGCGCGCCAACACCGAGAAGAGCCGCTTCCTGGCCAACATGAGCCACGAGCTGCGTACGCCCCTGAACGGGGTGATCGCCATCTCCGAGACCCTGTCGCGCGAACAGGCGACGCCCAAGGGCAAGGAACTGGCCGAGCTGATCGTCTCGTCGGGTCGTCTGCTGGAGCGGGTGCTGACCGACATCCTGGACTTCTCGAAGATCGAGGCCGGCGAGATCAAGCTGGCCCGCGACGAGTTCTCGATGACCACGCTGGTCAGCCGCATCGCCGAGCTGCACCGGGCCTCGGCCGAGGCCAAGGGGCTCAAGCTGCACTGGACGGTCGCGCCCGAGGCCGACCGTCGCTTCGCCGGCGACACCGTGCGCCTGACCCAGGTGCTGTCGAACCTGCTCTCCAACGCCGTGAAGTTCACCGAGGTGGGCGAGGTCCGCCTGGAGGTGGACGCCGCCGGCGGCACGGTGGGCTTCACCGTCGCCGACACCGGCATCGGCTTCGACGAGGAGGTGCGCGAGCGCCTGTTCCGCCGCTTCGAGCAGGCTGACGCCTCGATCCGCCGCCGCTTCGGCGGCACGGGCCTGGGCCTGGCGATCAGCCGCTCGCTGATCGAGCTGATGGGCGGCTCCATCGAGGTGGCGTCCGAGCCGGGCCGCGGCTCGGTGTTCTCGGTGCAGGCGCCGCTGGAACGCGTCGAGGGCGAGGCCGAGGAGGTCACGGAGGATCCGTTCGAGGCCTTCGACATCTCGGGCGCCCGCATCCTGCTGGCCGAGGACCATCCGACCAATCAGAAGGTGGTCCAGCTGGTGCTGGACTCGGTGGGGATCGAGCCGCTGATCGTCGAGAACGGCCGCCTGGCCCTGGAGGCGCTGCGCGGCGCCCGCTTCGACGTGGTGCTGATGGACATGCAGATGCCCGAGCTGGACGGCCTGGCGGCCACCACCCAGCTCCGCGTCTGGGAGCGCGAGCAGGGCCTGCCGCGCACGCCGGTGATCATGCTCACCGCCAACGCCCTGGACGAGCACGTGAAGGCCAGCTTCGAAGCGGGCGCCGACCAGCACCTCTCCAAGCCGATCCGCGCCGACGCCCTCATCGAGGCGATCATCCACGCCATGGCCGAGAGCGAGGCCCGCGCGGAAGCGGCGGCCTAGGTTCGGCGGGGCGCCCTTTCTTTCCCGCGCGGCGGGAGAGGGGGACGGGAAGACGAGGCCCGACCCTTCCTGCTCGTCATCCCCGGGGCTCGTCCCGGGGATCCATCCGTCGGCCGCACCGCGGTGGGAGCGGGTCGCGCGGACGCGACCCGCCGCAAGACGCGTGGGTAGCTGAGCCATGGATTCCCCGGACAAGCCGGAGGATGACGAGCTTGAGTGGGG